>Ga0247831_1001344_pt1 | contig 46965 bp, 33 predicted proteins | sample LaCruzMarch2015__9_FD_192406 | JGI IMG/M metagenome (GOLD analysis project Ga0247831, IMG submission 192406) | Freshwater microbial communities from meromictic Lake La Cruz, Castile-La Mancha, Spain - LaCruzMarch2015_1m | ecosystem: Environmental > Aquatic > Freshwater > Lake | place: Spain...
AGAGTTGTTTTATGATCCGTGTTGGAATTATTGGCGCGTCGGGCTACACTGCGATTGAGTCGATTGAATTGTTGCTGCATCACCCTCAAGTGCAAATTGTTGCGGCGACCAGTCGGCAGGCGGATGGAAGCATGATTGCAGACATGCACCCCAGCCTTGTTCGACGCTTACGCCTTCCAGTAGAAGATCTGACTCCCGCTCAAGTTGCAGCACGATGTGATGTTGCTTTCTCGTGCCTGCCTCACGGTGCTTCTGCTCATCATGTCATGCAGCTTTTGGATGCTGGTTGCCGTGTGATCGATTTGTCGGCAGACTACCGTCTCAGCACACCTGCTCTTTACCAGAAATGGTATGGCGAGGCGCATCCTGACGCAGGGCGATTAGGTGTAACGCCCTACGGTTTGCCGGAATTGTTTCCTTCCCAATTAAAAGAAGCGCGGCTGGTTGCCAACCCTGGTTGCTATCCCACCTCTGCGATTTTGCCGCTTTCCCCCTTGTTGAAAGAGGGGCTAATCTCCCCATTGGATATCATTGTCGATAGCAAATCCGGCGTGAGCGGTGCTGGACGCACACCCAAATTGGGTAACCTGTACTGCGAAGTTAACGAGAGCATCTCCGCCTACTCCGTTGGCAATCATCGCCACCAACCGGAGATTGTCGACATTATTCATCGCTACAGCGGTGTTGAACCTCAAATTGTTTTTACTCCCCATTTGGTTCCCATGGAGCGTGGGATCTTGTCGACCATTTACGCTCATCCTGCCTCCGGAGCGACTCCCAATCAGATTCGTGAATGTCTGAATACGTACTACGATACATCTTCGTTTGTACGGGTGGTGTCGCACTTGCCTGCGACCCGATTTGTCGCTCGCACCAATTACGTGGACATCACCGTTCGCGAGAATGGGCCCAGAATCATTCTGGTCAGTGCAATCGATAACTTAGTAAAGGGCGCAAGCGGTGCAGCCGTCCAAAACATGAACCACATGTTTGGGCTCGAACCATCTCTGGGACTGATTTAAGGAACAGGTTGTATGTTTTCGAGACATCCCCAGTGGCGTTACGCCCTGCTGTCGTTATTCTGCGGCTTTTGCAATTTCGTTGAGCCATCGAATGCTCAATCATCGAATGCTCAATGGAGTGTAATGTCGACGCGCCAGTTGCCCGTCGAAGCTGTAAACGCTGCAGCGACACCTGCGGTAGCAACACCCGGGCCTTATTATCGGGTTCAGACGGAAGAAACCTGGAACGAGACAGAGACGGCTCTGATCATTTGCGATGTTTGGGACTCGCATCACTGTGTCAACGCGGTTCGTCGAGTCCACGAAATTGCGCCACGAATCAATGCCATGGCAAATTCACTGCGAGAGCGAGGCGCAATCATCATTCACGCACCCAGTGATTGTATGAAGTTTTATGAGGGTGCTACGGCACGCGAAAGGGCCAAAGAGGTCAAACGTGCGGCTAATGTTCCGAAGGATCTAGACCGTTGGTGCGATCGGATACCAAGCGAAGAGATCGCGTCCTATCCGGTTGACCAGTCGGATGGAGGTGAAGATGACGACCTGGTCGAACACGTGCAATGGGCTAAAACGCTCGAGTCATTAGGAAGGAATCCCAGGCTGCCATGGAAGCAACAGATTGCAACGATTCAAATCGATCAAGAGCAGGACTATGTAACGGATGTGGGCAGTGAAGTATGGAATATTCTGGAAGCCCGAGGGATCAAACAGGTTTTGATTTGCGGGGTTCATACCAATATGTGCGTGCTCGGACGACCGTTTGGTTTGCGTCAATTGACCCAGAATGGCAAGCGAGCTTTTCTTGTAAAAGACTTGACCGACACCATGTACAATCCTGCTCAATGGCCGTTCGTCAACCATTTCAGCGGGACAGACCTTGTGCTCGACCATATCGAACGCCATGTGTGTTCCACGGTTACGAGCGACACATTTCTTCGCGCACAAGCGACCGCTACAGGTGGCGATCCCGATTTTCTCAAGCCAGCCAGGTTTTCAAAGGACCGACGGCCGCATCTTGCTATCTTCATTGCAGACGATGAATATCAAACAGAAAAGACGGTTCCCTTGTTGGTGGCAAGACATCTCCAGAACCAGCTGAAGGTCTCCTTCCTATTCAAAGGCAAACACTCAGAACCACAGATTCAAGGAATGAACACACTGGAACAAGCGGATGCTTTGCTATTGAGTGTTCGCAGAAATCCGCTTGAAGCCGATGATCTGCAGCAGGTTAGAATGTTTTTGCGGTCAGGTAAACCATTGATTGGGATTAGGACTGCCAGCCACGCTTTTTCCCTTCGCAATGGGAAGGTGATTCCAGGCTTTGAACAATGGCACGATTTTGATCAAGTTGCGTTCGGAGGATCTTATAGGAACCATCACGCAAACGAACTTGCGACTTCTGTAAGAACGGCTGATACGAACGTTCCATTTTTTCAGAGCAAAGGGTCACTTTACCGATTCGTGGATCTCCAGCCAGGCACCAAAGTTAGCTTGTTCGGGAAGGTAGCTGGTGAACCCGAGGAGCCTGTTGCATGGACATTCGTTCGTTCAGATAGTGGTAAGTCGTTTTACACATCATTAGGTCACCCGTCCGATTTCGAGGAAGCTCCGTTTGTGAGCTTGCTCGTGAATGCATGCTTGCAAGCATGTGGCGTCGAGCCGGTATCCCCTGAAGAAATTGCGATGCAAAGGCAACGCTATGACAGCGGAAGCGGGAAGCAGCGTTAGTCTTTTCCGTAGTGCTTGACCTTTTCCCAATATTCTTCAAAGGCATTGTCTTTGTGGAAATCGGGGCTGTTATCGATATCGTGACATTCCAAGCACTTGTCCCTTGCTTGATCCAATGGCAACTTCATTTCGTTCCTCAGCGACTCCATCAACTGAGGGCTAGCTTCGAAATCCCCTTGCTCTGCCGCAACGTGTTTCGCTCCAGGTCCATGGCAGTTTTCGCATCCGTTTGCAACCATCATCGGGGTGGCCTCCAAAGACTCATAGCCAGTACGGTAAGGATGGAACTTTTGGGGGTTCCAACCAGTGACGTGGCATGACAAACACTCTGGGTCGAAATGACGTGCCATGGTTCGCTCTGGAGGCTCGACGATGGAATCCGTGGCGTGGGCATGCGGAGTATTCTTCCAAATATCAAAAGCCGTCGTATGGCACTCTCCGCACTTTTCCGAACCGACAAATTCGCGTGATGTCGGGTGGGAAAGGGGTCTTAGGCCAAGCCCCTCATACGATACCGTTTTGAGTTGGTCTTGGTATTTTCCGAACAGTTCGGTGATGCGAGGAGAGTCTGGGAATTGGGAACTGAGGGCGATTCGTTGATAGCGAAATGGCTGGGATGGGTCGTCGAAAAGACCGAATAAGCCCACGTACATACCTTTGATTCCCATCTGAACCATTTGAGTCTGAGTTCCCTCGACAAGCTCAGGGCGGTACGTCGGTTCCCCATAGCCACCAGACGTGATCAGCAGTGAGAAGCCAGGAACTTGCTGAGCGTAAACGCGGGACTCTTCCAGAGATGCTTGCGCGATCAAGATCAGATAATCGCACTTTTCACGCTTGAGGTCTTCCATGACTTTCTTCAAGGCAACAACACTCGTTGTGATAGAGATGTCCTTGTTCTCGACTTTCTTGGCGCTCTCGTCACCAAGCACGCCGGTGACCCCGATTTTTTTTCCATTCACGACGAAGGTCTTGAACTTCATGTCAAAACTGGGCTCCACGCTCACATTGGCAGAAACAAAAAGACCACCATTGCCATTGGCTTCGGCCATCGATAGCAGCAAAGACCCCACGCTTAGTTGCAAGTCGTCCTCGCCAAACGTGGTCGCTTGGTAGCCCATGGTATTCAGGGCGTTGGCCGTCCAGTCGTACTTGATTTCTGATTGGGCGCCACGTCTTCGAACTTGGTTTCCACCATCGATGGGAACTACGTTCCAACCACGTTGGCGAATGGTAGATAGCAAGCTATCGCGTCGATTTAGGCCGCCCTTTTGGTTTTCGAGGCCTGTGCATCCGCAGGGTTCCATATAGCCATATTGTTTACCGGTAATAAAAAAGACTACCGATGGATTTTTCCAATCCACTGCGATTTTTTGATTGCGTTCTTCTTCGGTGGCAACATGGATCGGTCCGGCTGTATCTTGTTTTCCTGGAACCGGTACAGCGGAAGCTCGGCCGACATCGGTTAGTTTCACGTCCGATTTTGGTTTCGGTTCCTGGGGTGATTCGGTCTCCACGTTGGAGTTCGAGGGCTTTTCAGGGAAACGAATGACCACCTTTTTAGGGGCGGAAGAATTCGGTGGTTCACCACTCAAGGCGGGCACTAGGACGGAACCAAGGCACGCAGCAGCACCTAAAACCAAGAATGTGGATTTAGGCAATCTGGGTTCCCAGCCTTGGTTGACCACGGGCACTGCTCCAATCATGCGAACGAATCGTGTTTTATTCCGTTATTTTGAACTTGATAAACATCGGATACTCACGGGCCGTTTCGACATTGGTTTCGAAAACTATTCTCCCAAAATCTTTGCCGAACGAACCATTCAGCTCACAAGGTGCGGTACCAGGGGGGATTTCGATCGTAACGGGGAACAGGCTTTGTGAGCCGGATACTTTTGGTTCACCAATCGTGACCTTCACAATGCTGGGATCTAGCTCTTGAAGGCGGATTTCTCGGACCTTCACTTCGGGCGGCTGACCGTCGATGTTCTTGACTTTGAGGATAATGCTTTTCTTAATACCTTTTCGTGATTCAGCTACCCCCATCGATAGCACATCGTTTTCCTCGTTGAATTCTCGTCCACCCACGATGCTGATCGAGGAGACCGATCGCCCCATGGCTGCACAGGTTGCGAAGCCTTGCTGAGCTTCCGTGGAGCCTGTGCCTCGGAACACGATTTCCCCATTAAAACGACCGGGCGGGACACCTTTTAGAAGAGTCACCTCGAAGTCCATCGTTTGTCTCGCATCTGCAAAATCAGAGATCGAGCCTTGCGCGACCGTTTCAATACTGAGAATTCTGACGTCGAAGTATTTCGCTAACGCAGACTCCGCCCAGCCCCCGGTTTCAATATCGATCGGTAGTTCTTCGAAGCTGTACATTCGACCTTGAATGGTTTTTGTTTCCGTGGAAAGAGCATCACCAAAATCGATGGTTGGCGGCGAAAACACATACGACACGCCGATGTTGCCATTGATCGTCAATTTGATTTCTTCTTGACCGTAGACACTTGTTGAAATAGTTGCGGTTTGAGCGAATTCCTTCATCCCTTTTTCTGCATACCATTCCAGCTCGACGTTGGTTTCTTGCCCGGGGTCAAGCATTTTGTCCTTGAGTTTCCCAACGGTGCATTTGCAAGTGCTCGACTTGAAGGCAATTTCGACAGGCTGGCCCCCTATATTTTTCAAAACAAACGAATGAGTTCTTCGGGAACCTTGCTTCATGGTGCCAAAGTTAAATTCCGCGCCACCAACGACTTCGATTTTGCCGGGCTGACTAGCATCTTCTAAGCTCTTGGCGATAGATTCATCCATATCGTCCTTGAGCCCAAGAATGTTCCGGATATTGGCGGTTTCGGCTGCGACGCGATACTTGGCGATTCCGAAGCCGATTCCAACACATAGTACGCAGAATAGAAGAGTTCGCATTTCGATCATTCAACCACGAGAAAACAAGTCCACATTCACTTCAAGCGTAGTCAGGATTTCGGTGGGACGAACCGATCCTGCCCTATTATTCTAACACGAAGGACTGGATTATTGAGCAGCCGAGTTGGCAATAAAGAGGCGATGGGCTTACGCTCCTTCCCAGTCGGAATCTACCTTGATCCATTATGGACTTCGATTACGCAGCCAATCAAGAACCGGTTCGCCTCTTGCAGCGGTCGGTTCCAGGGCCTCTCTAGCGGCGGTAGGCAGCTTCGGACCTAGGATTTCTAGCGAGTACGGAAAGATCACGACAGAAGCCTGGATTTTTCTATCCAAGTGGACGGTGGTTCGATCAATCGTCATGGCCGCCTCGATCTTTTCCATGGAGCTTTTCGATTCGCCTGCCCAAGCTGCAGCTACCGCTGCCTGCAATTGGCAACTGGCTGAATTGGGGTACAGCTGCGCAGCACGGTTGAAATTTGATAGCGCCATTTGACGATGGTCCAAATTGGCTTTCTTGTCGTTGGAATCCTGGCCGGTTCTATCCTCTTTCTCGCCAAGGAAGGTGTGCCATCTCCCGCATTCAGCAGCAGCAGACCAGTGGTTGGAGTCTCGGCGAAGAAATTCCTGAGATGCAACATCGAAGGCTGCGAGCCACTTCGCTTTTTCCTCGCGAGACAGATTGCGTTTGGTGAGAACCTGCACACATTGATTGGCGACCCTTCTCGGAAGTACAGGGTCCCAGCGATCCAGTTGCATGGTCTTCAACCAATCATCGACACTGCGACTCGATACGAAGCTCGGGGCAAGGGCCAGTTCATCCGAGGTTGCAAGTAAAGGAATGCAGAGGGTCCTGGCTAAATCGAAAGTCGCCGCCAAAAGGAGAATGGGAAACGAAACACGATACATTGCTGAGCTCCATACGCTTCGAGGAGCCATCGAAAGCAACTCGTTTTCTGATGTTGGGTAACAATCGTATCGAAGTCCTAAGCTAACAAGCAACGAAAAGCTACACATTAGACCTGGCGTCATCCATCCACCTGAAAAGCATAAGTGCAATAACATCGCCCCAGCCGATACCAAGCAAGCAAGTCTCATCTCCCTGCCGCTAAAGGGAAGTTTGCAGTTGCTTATCCCGACCCATGTGACGCAGCCGCATCCGAAGAACAGGAGTGATGCGATGCAGGTTTCGTCGTTGTTCGCTAAGTAGTAGAAGCCGGACATGCATAAACAAGCAAGGATCGCCCCGATGGCAATAAGCCCTGAGCTTTTCGTGGCTTCGCAGTCGATGACGTTTTTGCTGCTCGATTTCGAATCGGGGCTGGTATTTTGCTGCAGGGTGCGTCCAAACAAAAACGGGAACGCAATAACCGATAAAATAGCCAATAGAAATATCAACAATGGGATTCCGCCGACGCAGGCTACCTCCACCAAGAAATTATGGGGATCCGCAGGCGTCTCGGAAGCAGTGATGGCTTTCACTTGCGCATAACTGCTTTGAAAATTGCCCAAACCAACCCCGTACCAAGGATGCATTTGAACAATCTTCCAAGCGCCCTGCCAATATTCAAACCGGTAAGAAAGGGATTTGCCTGCTTCGGTAAAAAGTTGTGGTTCACGAACCGCCACGTACGCAATGGCAACGAAGAAGCAACAAGTCAATCCGATAAGTACGATTCGATAGGTTTGAAACAGGCTCAAGCATCGCTCTCTCACATACGGAACAAACCACAGCACCGATGCGACTCCAATACCCATCGCTAATAGTGCGGAGCGGCTTCGCGTCAGCCAAATTGCGTACGTCAACATCACCAAAATCCCTAACAGCCAGCATAGTGATCGCCGAATATCCTTGGTTTCGATTCCGCGGCTTGTGACAAGAACTGCAACGGCTACCAGAAAGACGATCCAGATCAACAAGAATCCGGCCAATGAGTTTGTTAATGCAAAGGGCCCTGTTGGTTCTAGGCTACCAAGCCGGCTCGCATACAACATTGCGTCGGACGAGCCCGGGACAACCCCAAGTTGTTCAAGGAAAAGGTTTGGGTCTTGCGAGAAGGCGAAGCGATCCTTAGGTAATGTGTAGAAGTATTGGAACAACGTGATCGCTACCGTTCCCGTTGCGCAGGATACAAAGAGCGTTACCAACGAATCAGCCACCCATTTGTTTGTGCAAAGCCGTATCATGGATAACAACAAGACGATTTGGCTGATCCACTGCCAACAACCGTTCAGGCTATACCGTCCGTTGACGTACTGAACTTGAAAGTGCGTAGCGAATCGTAGCCAACATGCGAAGGCAATGCACGAGCCGACGAAAAACCAATGCACCCCAAACGGTTCGGATTCATTTCGATCCAAGACCCAATTCAGGGCGACGAAAAAACCGATGGCCATGGACAGCACCATGAGCGGCAGGCTGTCGCCGCTCGCAATTCCCATCACCGTGTCGCAAGGGTTCCATTGTGATAAAACAATTAAGATGGAAGTCAAAAGCAAAGCGGCTTGATTGGGAAGCTGGAGCACCCACGAAGAGTGCTTCAGTTGTTTTTTTGCAAGTCCTTTTTGAATAGCTGGCATGAACCGGCTCAACTTTGGTTATTGGGGTGTGTTCCTGTTAAGCTCTCCAATACCGCGACAAGACTCAGCATGCACAGTACAATCGCGATCACAATAACAGCACCCCAAACGTCTGTTCTTGGTAGCAACAATGCACCCAGGGAGCAGGTGATTGTTGCGAGATAAATGGTTACCACAGCTTGTTTCTTCGTCATCCCTAAGTCCACTAAGCGGTGTGAAAAATGTCGCTTGTCGGCTTGAAACGGACTGCGTCCTTCTCTTAGTCGAATCCAAATGACGCTAAACATGTCGTAGAGCGGAATTGCTAGAACACACAACGGAGCGAAGACGGCATGCGGTGTTTGACCTTTGGCACCTGTGTAGGTCGAAAGCAAAGTGGCGATTGCAATCCAATACCCTACAAAGTAACTGCCTGCATCCCCCATAAATATTGACGCTGGGGGCCAGTTGTGTTTCAAGAAACCTAACAGAGCACCACAAAGGACTAGCAAAATCGCTGCGACAAAAAGTTGAGGGCCGCTCTGGGACGGTTCCGGGTTGACGAACAACATCACAGAGAGCATCACGCAAATAATCGCAGCTACCCCACCACTAAGAGCATCCATATTGTCCAACATGTTGAACGAGTTGATCAACATGACAATCCAGACAACGCTAAGAATCGATGTCAGCCAAGGGATTCCGATGAACGCCGTAAGTTGTAGATTTTGCCAGTACACGATAAAGGCTGCTACCATAAACTCGATGGCAATTCGGACTTGCCATGGCAATGCAAACTTGTCGTCCAGCAGACCCAGAAAAGTTAATACGGTTCCTCCGGCGATGAGAACCCAGATCTGAGTTGCACGTGACTCCATCCCTGAAAGATGGACTGCTAACTGACTTGGAAGCACACTGCTGGCGAGCGTCGGATTGCTCTGCAGAAGAAACAAGCCTAGAGTTCCAATCAAAAACGTACCAACCACGCCCAGCCAAATTCCCAGTCCACCGCCCAATGGGATTGGCGTCGAGTGTGACTTGCGAGCGTTTGGGCGATCCAATAAGCCAAGACGATCAGCCCATTTTTGGACCCATCCCACGGCAATCCACGCAATGAGGCACGCGGGGCCAGCCGTAAGGAGCGAAAGCACTGAAACGAGTAAAAGTTGGTTCTTCAATGCGTCCAAGTTGATCGCCCATCGAGTTCTTTTGAATTTACTTTTCCATCGATCGCATTTGACGCAATAGATGTTGCCGAGCAGATTCAAAGAATAATCGAAAGTCCTCCCGTTGATAGTCCGGATACGTCCATTGCATGGCTTGCCATTTTTGGTCTCGGTACGCAAGCGTTACCTCCCCATAAACTCCCTCTCGAAGATACACTCGGTGCTCCCGGTTTTTTGTGGATGCCAAAACCAGTTTCGTTAATGAAAAATAACCTGGGTCGACATTCAAGGGCCGCACTTCTTGGGTAGGATGGCTGGATGCAAAATCGATTTCCAGTTGATTGGCAAGAAGTTTATCGGCTGCCAGTTTCGATGGGTCGTAGAATCGCTCGAGCACGAAAAACTGCTTTTTTAGACCCTCACCCATGGTCGGCTGATAGTAGGCTGACTCAGAAAATTCAAATCGCTGACTTTGAATCGCAATCGGCCCCAGTTGGTTGCCCACTTGGTCTATCAGCCAATCCAAAGCAAAATCGTGACGACTAAATGCAGCGACCAACGCGAGACAAGGTGGGTGATCTTTAACCCCCCCCATGATTCAACCCCGATTCGAAAAAGTGTTCCAAAGCCATCGGTTTAACTACGTTTTACATGTCCGGAGTTGACTTGGAATCGCTGGAGGGACCAAGAACGATTTGAAAGTTGCCCGTCATCAGCTTGACGCTCGAAGGATTTTTTCGGTCGATGGGCTCAGGTTGCAAGCCCATGGTGATGCCCTTCTGTTGCTCCGCTGAAACGCTTTTGTAAACACCATCTTTGAGATTGAGCTCCTGATTCGCCTCAAAGTACAGTTGCGTTTCCAGCGCCTTTCGGCCTGAGGCAACCACTCGAAAATGGATGTGCGGCGTACGACCAGGGTACTTTCCAGGTTGGATGGTTTTGAAGGAGAACGAACCGTCTTGGCCTGTTTGCATTCGCCCCCAATACTGAAAATTCGGGTCTAAGGGGCTCTCGCCGCGATCGTTAGGATGATTGTATCGCCCCGAGTGACAAGCTTGCCAAACCTCAACAAACACTTTTTCTAATGGCTGGCTGGACAGGTCGAGAACGTTTCCGCGAACAACAATGATCTCACCTATGGCCAAAGGGCTGTTGCTATCCTTGCGAGTCAAATCGACGTCAAAGAACTCCTGCTTCTCAATCTCAGGGATTGGATAAAAAGGACCACGTGTCTGTTCGGCAGTCTGGATTAAATCGCTCGCAAGCAAGTCGCCAGCCCAAAATCCGACTAATCCTGCCCCTGCAACTCGGAGGTTAAAGTCGCGTCGCTTCATATTCATGATTTTTCCATTAAATGCTTGGGAATATTCTCGGAACCGTTATGGCTAAACGCCCATCTTAGTTACCCACCTGAGGCGGCTTAGATCATCGTAGCTTATTCGACGGGAGTCTAGTGGGGTTGTAACGACTAGCAAAAATAAAACTGATTCGACGAGTCAAGGAATTTGTTTCACATTCAGGACTAGAACTCATACTGGATTAACCCTAAAAATACGCTATCCAATTATTGAACCGTGAATCATGTTACTTCGAGTTTTCGCAGATTTTGCAACGCCCAGACCAATGAGTGACTCAGAAGAACACGAACAACCCGTCCGGAGGATTCGGATGCATCATCCGAAAAAGGATGCTGGGCGCGAGCCTTCTAGACCGTCACCCTACCCCTGGCTTTCTCCCGTAGCAACAAGGCTTCGTGAGAGATCTGTGGAGGGTTTATTGTTTGGCTGCGCGGTAGCTGAGGCTCTGGCCCAAGCACATAACGGACTACGGCCTCGTGTTGGACTGAAGCTGTATGGCCGAAATCCACTGGAGTATCGATTTCAACCTGGGGTTGGTCTGACGTCTCATCGAACTCACGCATTGTTGATTACGACGCAAGCGTTGCTCGAATCACGAACGGACAAGGATCGATTTGCGAATTCGCTTCGGAAGCGTATCAGTTGGTATCAACGTGCCTTTCCAATCAGCCACGTTCAGTCTTTTTTTTCGAGTGCTGTTCGAAAGTTCAGGAACGTTTCCTACGACAATTCTTTGGATCTTGGGTTTGGCGACGATCCACTGGTGCGTTCACTGATCCTGGCGGTCGGTCTGCAGGGAGGGATGAATAACTTCTCTAACTGGTTAGAAAAGTCGGTCGAAGTGACTCACGGAGATTTTCGCGTTCTGCATGCAGCCACGTTAACCGCATATGCGGCCCAGATTGCTCAATTGCACGAAGACGATGCGTTAGATCCCATCAAAACCATTGGCATGCTGATCGATGCAACCGAAGAGCCCGAATTGCTTGATCATTTAAGGGGACTTGAATCCTATTTGCGAAGTCGGCGTTCCGTCGCTTTTGTCGCCAAGCAGTTCGGATGGAGCAATGGTGCTCCTGCTGACGTAATGTCGGTTTCAATTTTAGGCATTTACAGTTGGCTTCGCCATCCTAGGTCGTATCGAAATGCTGTGGAGCGGGCGGTGCTTTTGGGTGGTTCTTGTAGCGCTGTCGCGGTGCTGGCTGGTTCTTTAGCGGGGATCACCTTAGGAAAGAATCGAATACCACGCCATTGGACGAAAGGCGTATCGTTCTTCCCCTATGACAAAGCCTGGCGCGAGCAGTTGATTGAGCGCCTTAAGGATTGGCCACATGGGGTAGAAGACATTCAAGCAGCAAGAGGGCTTCCATCACAATACCTAGGGCAAATTGCAAGGAACTCTTGGGTGTCCTTGTTTGGGCTCATTCATGCTGCGATAAGGCTACCCGTAAAATCGGTAGCGTTTAGTCTCCGCAAAAAACGTTAATCGGCAAGGCAAGCAATTCAACGATCGCTAAAAATGCTTCTGTACTTTTTGTTGCTCGGCTTTTTGTTATTTGGCTTTTCGGCTGCGGCTTCCTAAGACCGACATGACCATGACCAGGCCACCTAGCGAACCAAGCCAAATCAACGTGGCCTGCCAACCAAACGTGGGGAAGTCCACTAAGCTGATGGAAGGCAAAGAGATCGACATCGCGACCGGAAACAGACAACCTACCAATATGCCAGACGCAACAATTCCCATGGTTGCTTGACGTTGTTCGGTCCCGCCGAATAAACGAAAGACCATGGCGAACGGAACAGCCAGAAGAAGGCTTGCGATCGTATAACTTACGACTTCAATCAGCAAGGGGCGAGTTCCTTCTTCGATCCCCGGGATGGATTCTATGCCCTCCAAAACATGGTTTGCTTGCGACCCAAGAATTGCTGCGGTGCTTCCGCAGGCGGTCCCTGCCAAGACACAAAGCAAAACCTTCAAAGGGCTCTTGATACCGACGACCATGCTGGATGCTCCGAAGCATGCACCCAAAATTGCAAAAGTATTGAGTGTATTCCAAAAGCGGTTCTTCGTAGTCAACGCGGCAGCTTCATCGAGCAAATCCTTTGCACCCATCGGGTTCAACCCCGTCAATCTTGCTGGAAGCTCAAATCGAAAGGGTACAAAGTTATAGATGGCCCAACCAGCTAAAACCGAAATAACCACCGAGCCAAGCCAAACTGGCATCAGAATCGTTCCTGTGGGTGGTAAGGCAACCTCTTGCGATTCACCATGGCTTTGCGCGTCGTTATTCATAGATCGAACCATATCTGTTCACAAAAACAATTGGAGAGAAAACTAATTGGGCTACAAGAGTATTTCACAATCGTAACCCAAGTACCAGTACTCCATGGCTTATTTTGGTACCAACGTGCTACTTGAGCCCGACCCCCTGAGGGCGGTTGCTAAGAACACCACGTACCCCAAGTTGTCCTGGGTCGCGAGCTAACTTATCCGTGAAGATACGTGCGTCGGCGACGATGGGCTGAAGCTTCTGAGTCAGGACCTGAATGTTGCCCGACGATGCTTCAATACTCTTGACCGCTTGGAGAACAGAAAAGTATAGCTGATCGTTCTCGACCAGTTGGTTCACGGTCCCATTGCTATTGTTGAGTTTGCTGGTGAATTTCTTGAGATCTTTGGAAAGTGCATCCAAGTTCTCGAGCGCCTGCACCGCATTTTTCACTAACTGCTCGCTGTTCTGGCTGACAGGTTCTGTGATTTCTGCAATGTTCTCAATCGCTACTCCTGCATTCTGGACCGCTTCACGCACGGTTTCCCCAATTCCTTCGAACTCCTTCCCGAGACCCTCTAAACTTAAACTGAATTTTTCGAACCCTTTCAGAGTCCGTTGGGTCTGAGCTAGGGTGGTCTGTGCTTCCTTGAAAAGGTCTGGCAAAAGAGTGAGACCATTTGCAATCGCATTGGGAATGTCGGCTCGCTCCACTTGTTTCACAACTCGGTCGATGGAACCCACCGTGGTGTTGATGTTGTCGATCGTGCTTTTGGTGGATGAAACAAGGTCTTTGATAGGGGCTGACCCGTCACCCACAATCGCCTGCACCGAAGCACCCACGGAATCTAACCGAACCATTGCCCGCTCCAGGGATGAGATCAATGGAACAAAATTCTGTTCGAGAGTACTTAAAAATTCTTGAGGATCCTGCGCGTTTTCGCCTCCGTCAGAATAGTAACCCTCACTCATAATCGTATTTGATTCGGCCAACTCCATCGCATCCAAGTCACCATCTCTGACACTTCCAGGCGACCCACCATCGAATCTCTTGATAAGCGATTCCCTGCTAGGCTGAACGAATTCGACCACTGCATCCCCCGTGATGAACGAACCTGCGGAAATACGAGGCACCTCCGACTTGTTCAGCGGGTACTTTCGTTCCAGTTCCATCGTCAAAATGACACCTTCGTCGGCAGGTAACAAAGCGATCCCCGAAACGCGTCCAATCAGAACTCCATTTTTACGAACCGGAGTGTCAATGGTGACTTTCGGAGCTTTTTCGAAGTTGAAGTTGACGCGATAGCGATCAACCCAAAGCGAGGGAACGGCACCAAAAAAAGCGACCAACAGCACACCAATAATGGCCGATGCTAACACGAGCACTCCAACGCCAAAACGATATCCGCTATCTTCCATGATTATTCTCCGTCGGTTTCGTTTCTTCGAATCGAGTCGTAAAGATTGGGGGTCTCTAAGTCGCCCTCGTTCTTGGTTACCAGCATTTCCATCAACCGTTCGCCAGCCTCACCGTTTACGAACTGCTTGACCCGTCTGTCGCGTGTCTTGTCCAGCATCTCAGGTACGTCATCGAATAGAACTTGCGACTCCCCTGGCTTCAATCGCGAAAAGGGATGCAGCATCACGATCCGATCCGCAACCTTCCGGGCGGAGTGCATATCGTGAGTCACGATGATGCTCGTTACAGGATATCGTTTTCTCGTTCGCAACATCAATTCATTGATGATATCGCTCATAATTGGGTCTAAGCCCGTCGTAGGCTCGTCGTACAGCAACAAATCAGGCTCCAGGATCAGGGCTCGTGCCAAACCAACTCGCTTACGCATCCCGCCCGACAATTGAGCCGGTTTCTTGGGCATGACATTGCTGGGAAGTCCAACCTCCGCCAAACGATCGATAATGAGCCGATTCGACTGCTTTCCCTTAGGAATACCGTGCTGCTTCAATGGAAATTCCACATTTTGATGAATGGTCATGCTGTCAAACAGTGCTGCATTCTGAAAAACAAAGCCAAACCGTTTTCGCATGCCGGTCATGTCCTGATCATTGAGCAGGTTGATGTCCTGGCCGTCGAATCGCACTCGCCCGCTCGTAGGTCTCAGCAAACCAACGATCGATTTGAGCAGCATGGTTTTTCCGCACCCGCTCTCTCCAATAATGGCTACCGTTTGGCCACGAGGAATGGAGATCGAAACGTCCTTCAAAATGGTTTGACGCCCGAATTGAATCGTCAGTCGCTCGGTTTCCACAATCGCTCGTGGACCTTGCGAGCTTGCTGTGGCTAATTGATCTACAATCGATTCGTCCATCAGAATAGCTTCGCTCCAGATGGCCATATCGCAAAATAGATCGCGTCCAGAAACAAGTTCAGAACAATATCTAAAGCAAGGATCATCACGAAACTCTGAACGAAGGCAGCTGTGGCCGCTCTTCCAACCCCGTCAGCTCCGGGCTGGCAATGAAATCCCCGATAACAGCTGACGATCGCAATGACGGCTCCAAAAAAGAAACTCTTGAAGACGCCCGAGAATAGATCGAAAGTGCCAACAAAATCGCGGCTGTTCCGTAAATACTGCGCATGGTCAATCCCCAACACAATCACGCTGTAAAAGTAGCCGCCGACAATCCCCATGAAGTCCGCCATGACAGTCAACGCGGGAATGAGCAGGACACAGGCAAGAAAACGAGGAACGACCAAATAGTGAATTGGATTTGCCCCCATGCTAATTAGGGCATCGATTTGTTCAGTGACACGCATGGTTCCGATCACCGCTGCCATCGCACTGCCTACGCGTCCCGCCAACATAGTCGCCGCCAGCACCGGACCTAATTCTCGAACCAAGGACATGTTGATCACAGCACCCAGTCGAGTTTCCATCCCAATACTCTTGAACTGGTGAAAAGATTGGATTGCAAGCACCATCCCAATGAACGTGCCCGTCAATGCCACCACAGGTAGACTCAGCACGCCCACCGAATAAAAATTCGGCAGGAGAGTCTCGCGTTTCGGACGGGCTGTCACCATCCAACGTAGCATTTGAAAGGTGAACAGCGAGATATCGCCAAGTGTTGAAATTCCTTGAACGGCGACCCCGCCCCATGCATTCGTGACTCGGCCCAGACCGGCCATGATGCGGCTTTTCAAGTTGTCGTTGTGTAGGTACGGATCGGTAGCCATACTCTTTCCTTCGGTTGTTAAACCGCGAGGCTTGAGTCAACTTTGCCGAAAAGGGAGTTTGTGCCGACAAGACCACGGCGTTATGAAGGCATTCAACGAAAAAAGCGTGCTGGCATTCCCCAACACGCTTTTAAATAGCATCATTCCAGATGGTTTACCCACCTCAATTTTTGACGGTGTGCTTCGCTGCGCAAGTTACGACCGTTTGCACGCGTCTCCGTTCATTACCAAGGTCCTCGTACAGGATAGACGCCGAACTGGTTCGTGTGACTTGGCCAATACGGGGTCGCTTTGAACACGCCCATTCCGCCGCTGGTGGGGGCGTTGCCGCCGAATTGATGATAGACCGGCGTCATCGTATTCTGGGACACGCCCCAAGAATAGTTCGACTGCATCACCACCGTGGGCGGGACAATCAAAGCGGTTGGCTGACCCGTCTTCAAATAATAGTACTCACCGTGCCATGGCCGCTGCATCGATTGGTTTTGAGCCCAATAATCGCCGACTGAACCTGGTTTGGCCCAACCTAGACGATTGCCAATCCCTTCGGTGTTGCCTGGTCCATGATAGATGTGGGAACCCACTCCACCGTAAGATCCATAATAACGTCCACCAAAGCCGTGCTGGGCGGCACAGCTTTCGGACAATGCAAATACTGCTGCGATCGTAATCGCTGCCATGAATGAAGTTCGAACTAGGGACATGAGTCCTCCCGGGAAACCAGTGAGCCTATGAATTGAGCCGCTTGTTCCATCGTGCGTCTGCAATTGGTAAATGGATCCGACTGGTCTCCGACTCAGCCAACAGTGTTCAATGTCTGACTATCGAGGAATCTCGATCATCTTGTAAATTTTCTTGCCAGCAGTACGCACTGGGGGTGCGTAGTACTTAGCGTGGGTGCGATTCAAACCTTGCCCTTGATCATAATACGAATGGTATCGATCGTGATGCTGGTATAGGAATTGATGGGGATAAAGTGGCTGATAGGTGTTGTAGGTGTGTCCGACCCAGCCCGGCACACCAATGGGGGACATGTACAATGCGGCGTTCGCGGAATTGGCGTTTCCGCGTGTAAAATAGTTGTCGAACAAAGGTTGAGTTCCTTTGCCGAGCAAGTTGGCGTAGCTATCCATTGTGCCCGATTCCATTCCCATAGGAACGTACGAACCTGCCATCGCCCCTCCGCAATTCCCGCTTGGGCATTGCGCATTTGCTGCATTTTCGTTGGTAAACAAGATGCCAGCCCCCAACAAAAGGGTTGCTGCCGTTGATACTATCCTTAGTTGTCGCATATCCTACTCCTCAGCGAATTGATCTTTCGTAGACTCTCTCAAATCCATGCGACACGATCGATGGATCTATCGCCTCACAGACCATTTCGACCAATCTAGGGTTCGATAGCCATCAAAAGAGATACCGAGATCGACAAACTCCGCTTGGAAGGGCTTAATACAACGAGAAAGCCGATCGTATCGACAAGAGCATTATGCAGCGCGACGCTCGTTGATGATTTCGCCTTTGTCGCCGACTTCTTCGAATCGAACTGACACTTGTCTCGAAACGCCACTTTCTTGCATTGTGATACCGTAGATCATGTTCGCGGCAGTCATGGTTTTCTTACTGTGTGTTACCACAATGAACTTGGTGGTATCCAAGAACTCTCGCAAGACGGTCACGAATCGACCGATATTGGCTTCGTCGAACGGTGCATCCACTTCGTCCAAGATGCAAAAAGGACTAGGTCGATATTGGAAGAATGCCATTATCAAAGCAACTGCGGTAAGTGCTTTTTCTCCGCCGCTCAAAAGTGAATTGCTTAGGGTTGTTTTGCCGGGCGGAGTTGCAATGATTTCGATCCCGCTTTCGGGGTCGCGTTCATCTTCGAGAACGATGTCCGCAAATCCACCTCCGAAAGAACGACGATACAAATCCTGGAAGTTTGTTCGTATGGTGTTAAGAGTGGTCAAAAACAGCTCTTGCGAATCCTGATCGATTTTATTCATCGTCTTCACCAACGATGACTTGGCTTCACTGAGATCCTGATAGTGGGCCGAAAGTTTGTCAAATCGAGATTGCAGCTCATCCAATTCTTGGAGCGCTTCCATGTTCACACCGCCCGACGCGGCAATTTCATGCCTCAGGTGTGCGATCTCCGACTCGATTGCCGCTCTATCCACTTCCGCAGGCTTTGACTTTGAAGGTGAACGCTCCAGCAATTCTACGAACCAACGCAATTCTGGCAACGAGTTCAGCAATTCAAGCTTCGAATCGTCGATTGATGGATCGTTGGCATCGGAAAGGAACGGTGCAACCATCTCTCCAATCTGGTTCAGTTCTACTTGGTACTCTTGAACGTAGTGTTCATGCAAGGTAGTCCATTGAACCGTCCATTGCTGAAGTTGTGATTGGATCGCTTCGATTCGGTCTTTCGCCTTCTCGAGACTTCGGCGTGCCGATTCGCATTCTCTTTGGGCTGACTGAAACACTTCATTTTGCGATTGAATCTGAACCGAGATTGCCTCCCGTTCGGCTTCAATCCTCTGAATCGTATCTCCCGCTTCCTGGGCTTTCGATTCGAAATCCGCGATCGCGGATAAGGTGGACGCAATCCGTGTGGAGATCAAAACTAGGCTTTCTTCGGATTGCGCCACGCTCTTGATGCGTTCGTTGGTATCCTGTTGTAGCTGTTCCAAGGTGATGCGTAAGCCAACCAACCGCTGCTCGATCCTTGCCAGTTGAATCCTTCGGTCTGTCACGATCGATTGTTCGCTTTGCATTGCACTTTCGTTTTGTGCGTGTTCGCGAAACACAGCTTCGTAGGTTTGTTCGATCTGTACGGCTTGCGTTGAAAGTTCGTTAAGCGATTGTTCTGCATTCAGAATGCGATCGTGTGCTTCTGCCAGTCGCAGTTCCGAGGTCGCGCAGTTCTGCTCATGCAAACTCAAAGAACCAGCCAGTTTTGCCCTTCGTTGCATTGCGGATTCCAAACGAAGCTCGCTGGTGGTCAACTCTTTGGCAACTTGGTGGGCAGCGAGGTCTTTATCGCGAAGCTTGCTTTCCGAATCGACAATAGCCGCCTGGGCATTTGCAACAAGGGCTACACCAGCCGAAATCGAGTCTTGAAGTTGCTGGATCTCTTCGCGTGCGACTTGCATTTCACTGCGTCGCGACACCAAGCCGAGTCCGGTTTGCAACGAGCCAAGGGTGATGCTACCATCGCTTTCAACCAATTGGCATTCGGCCGTTACGAAACGAAGTCCTGCGCCTCGGAAATGACTCAGCTCCAGAGCGGTTGTCAGTGTATTCACAAACCAAGTGGTTCCAAGCAGAAAACGAATCAGCGGTTCGTAGGGATCAGGGAACTGGGTCATTCGATCAGCCCTTCCCAGCACCCCTCGAAGCCCATCTAATTGGATTTTCTCGCCCGAACGACGGCTGGAAAGACGATCCATTCGAATCAGGGTGACCCGGCCATCGATAGCGTAGTTGCCGTCATTGATCCAGTCGATGATTTGTCCATTGCTTAAAACGATTGCATCCGAATGGGCACCCAAGGCGACATCGATCAATGGCGCAAGATGCATTTCCGTGGTCAGCAAATCGGCAACCACTCCTTGGACCGTGTCCCAGACATTAGAGACGATCGTATTGGAGGCTTGGCTTGGGTCGCTTTGCGAATGTCGATTTTCGCGTGCCAATCTTAATAGTTGCTGTCCGCCGCGACCTGCGCCCGTGTATTGTTCCTCAAGCTGCGACAACACCTTCAATCGTTCTCGCACTCCATGAGACTTACCTTGCAATGCGATCAATTTCTCTTGAGCGCTCATCACCGCGAGCCGATTGACCTGAAGCCGATCTTCAGCGTCTTTCTTTTCCGCTTTGACCAACTCGTTTGCCTTGGATGCTTCGCTCAGCTTCTCCTCGGCGGACTTGACGTCCGTGTTGAGCTGTTCGAGTTCTTTCGATGCGTCGGCGAGCAATGCCTTATGTTGCACAATCGATTGCTCGAACTGCTCGATATGCATGCGGTATGCGCTGATCTCCGATCGGGCTGTCGCGGTATCCTCACGTACCTGTGCTTGCTGGTTTTTCATCCCCTCAAGCTGATGTTTTAAGCCGTTAAGACTCTCTTGAAGCTGGCTCCAACGCTTTTCGCTCTCGTCGAGATGAACTATCGCCGATTGACGTTCTAGATCAATTGCCGCAAGTTCTTGTTGCTTTTGTTGGATTTCTTCGGTGGACATGGTCGCTCGATGCTGAAGCATCTTGATGCGATCTCGCAGGACGTCTTGCTCTGCGGTCAGTTCAGCATGTCGCTCGACCGCGGAACTGTGACTGCTAGTAGCTGAGATGCGTTCGCGCTGTGCCTCTAAATACTGATTCTGGATATTCTCCTGCGACGATTGCAGTTGCTGCCACTTCCGCTGTTCCGCAGTCGTGCTTTCTTGGAGCAATTGATACCGAGTTTGTAGTTCGAGCTCTGCGTTTTGCGCTAAAGCAAGCGAATGGTTTGCGTCTTGTTGTTGCCTGGCGAGTGCAATTCGATCCAACCATCCAAGTTGTTGTCTCTTGGTTTGCAACGCTACCGTCATTTCTCGATAGCGGTTAGCGCGAGCGGCTTGCCCCTTGAGCGAAGTAAGGCGCTTTCCAATTTCATCCACGATGTCGCTGAGCCGAAGCATGTTTTGGTCAACTCGGACAAGCCGACGTTCTGCTTCGACCTTCTTGGTTTTGAATCGAGAAATGCCTGCCGCTTCTTCAAATATTCCCCGCCGGTCCTTGGCGGAAGCCTGCAACAAGCGATCCACTTTCCCTTGTTCAATCAAACTGTACGCATCAACACCAACGCCAGTTCCGCGGAAAAGATCCTTAACGTCCTTAAGACGACAAGGCTGGCTGTTGATCGCATACTCACCTTCGCCACTGCGAAATACACGCCGACTTACATGCACTTCGTCGGCGTCGTGGCTAAAAACACGCGTCTTATTGTCAAGAATCAAGATGACTTCCGCGCTGTTGGATGGTTTGCGACCACCTTCGGCAGAGCCCTTGAAGATGACGTCGGCCATGTCGGCGCCCCGAAGGGCTTTGGCGCTTTGAGCCCCAAGTACCCATTTTACGGCATCGACAACATTCGATTTGCCGGATCCGTTTGGACCAACCACAACCGTGATGCCATCCGGAAAATCGAACCGAGTTCGATCTGCAAAACTCTTGAAGCCTACTAACTCGAGGGCTTTGAGCATGGGAGGTTACCGGAATCTTATGGGCTGTAAAAAAAGCTGCGTTACTGGGACAAGATTTTGGGCAATCGCTTTGACTGCCAACAAAGCGACTAAGGGTTCAAGGCCGAGACTTCTTCGTTCAAGCCACCTAAGTTTTTTTCCGGAGGTAGTTCTGTATCAGAAGCCTTTTTGCTGGACGGCTTGGACGGCTTGAACCAGGAGACGGGCGAGGACAACTTAAACCCCTTCGATTGTGAACGGTCGACACTGGAGCCGTCGACTTGCACGACATCCATCTTGGCATCTGTGGACGATTGGGCCGTCGACAGGTCCTTTCGGTTGTACTCGCGACCCGCAAACGGGCGCGGGTTCAGTGCCAGCGGCATAGAAAGAGCCTGTCGGGATGAAAGAGTATCCAGGGTATGAACGACGTCGTTGTAGCTTGCCTCGACGGTTCCCATGGCTCGCAAGAGCGATACAACATCACTTGCGACAATCGCATGCGTAACGGCGCCATCGGTATGCCGCTTTGTCAGCTTAATCTGATCGCCTGGTACCGAGCTAATCTTCAAGGAAGGTGTTGGCGTCAATTGATCTCGAAGGGTGATCGCAACACTGTTACCGAACAAAACGATCTCTTTCTTCTTCTGGAAAGAAACCGCCAGCAAAGGAATAGCGCTAGGTATTTGAACTAAATGAAACGCTTGTCCCACGGGTTCACCACTCAAGACAAAGTCGTTTGGATTGCGATCGCGAATAGACCAAAATGCCCCAAATCGAAGTTCTGGCTCGGCTTCTTGCAACAATTCTTCAAGCGCTTCGCGTGCTAAGGAGTCTTCATTGACGGACAAGCCAACAAGACAAAGCGGACGAAACGCAGGTTCATATCTTGCGAGTTCCATCAGAACCGGAATAGCTTCGCTTCGATCGAGATACGAAAGCGAATAGGCAGAAAAGAAACGAATCTCGGGATCGGAAGACGCCAGCCCAGAAATAAGAACTTCTTTGGCGTCGTCGTTTCCAATCGCTTCCAGTTCAACTGCTCCACGTTGTGTCGTCTCTCGTTTCATCAAAAGCTTTCGACAGCCAGCCACCCGTTCCATTTGCTCTTCATCGGATTCGGCAAACCCAGTCGCAAGAATGACGGATACAAAGTGAGCCGGGTCATGTTTGTACTTGGGTAAGGATTCCAGGACGATATGCCAATCGTTTTTGCCTTCGGCAACCAGTTTCTGTTTGTTTGCCTCGCGGAAGAAGAACCTTGAATTGATCGACTTCTCGATCGCTTTCGTGATCACAACATGCCGATATTCTGGCGTAATCTGCAGGCCTAACCCTTGTTCCTGAATGAGCTTGGCCCCACCAATCAACACTCCTTTCAATGGAGTTGGCGAAGGTCGTCTCGTGTAGCTTGATGGGAGCATTACGATTTCCCCTTGGGCGATCGCCTTGTCATCACTGGTGCGCATGTTGCCATCGATATAGGCCATCTCGCGAAGACGCGATTCAAGAACGTATCCCCCCGTTAAATCCGTAGCCAAACATTCTGTCGAGGTCTCTACATCGACATCAAGAATGTCGCCTTTTGCGTCGCTCGGATTGGCAAATACCTTGAGCTTGACGAGCGCTGTCCATGGAGCGTCTAAGACAGTTTCCGGGTTGTCGACATTTCGAATTCTCATGTCTGCAAGCATCAGGTCGCGTTGAACTCCAGGTTTTACGATCCCCCCGGTTCCGGGCAGATCCACGGCAAGAGCATACGCGTCGTAATGCTTGGCATACATGCCAAGCGCCGTGGCAACTTCCCCAACCAGTCGTGGACGTTCCGGATCGACAAGCAGGTCCTTGAACCTTTTTGTCTCCTTCACGAACTGGTTGTTCTTTTCCTTTTCTTTCGATGTCCATGCCTGACAGCCAATCGAGGCAACAACCGCGAACATCGCTAGAAGAGAACAGATGCGAAACATGGAATATCGACTTCCTGCGTTAGGTGTACGTTCGGAACTTTCGAAAGCCAAAGCGAACTGACTTTCGTGAGACGGGATGCCCAGGATGGCTTGACGGAGTCAAGCAAAGACGAATTCGAAAATCTACTTTTCGGTCCCTGTTCTACAGTGGGAGCTGTCCTCACAAGTGACTTCGGGCTTACTCTCGGTTTGTGAAACCGAAGGTGGCGTTAAGTCAGGAGCTGGCGCGAAATGATAGGGTACAGCCCCACCCCAAAGATGTGCGGTCGGTACATACGGACTCGGTTGGCGAATCCCCAAATCACTAGGTGCGAAGGCAACGGGCTGATTACGGCGAAGCAATGCAATCTGTCGGCGAATGTTTGAGAGATCTTCGTGGATGGCTTGAACGGATCGTCCTGATTCCAGTTTGGAACCGGACGTTGCTTCATGAGACACTACTTTCATAGCGATTTCTGCTCGTTCGACAATACTTGCCGTCAAGACATCACTCATTTGCTGTCTGACTTCAGCAACGGCCAACTGATTGGCAAGCTGCGCGTTTCGTTCGGAGATCTGCTGGATTTTCTCCACGACCGCCTCACGCTCGAGCATTAATTGTTCGGTCATTTCAAGCCGGGTGCTCAATTCAGTCTTCGCAATCATCAGATCCATCAATGTCGAAAGAGGGATCGAAACCTTGCTGTTCTGAAGTTGAGATTCCGAAACGATATCCTGGACTATCGCCGAATCAAACGATCCTGATGAATTCATGACAACTTGGACTGGGGGTGGAGGCGGGGGCGCCATAGGCACAACTTGAATCGCCTCCTCGTCAGCAAAGGATTCTTCATGCGATTCTGACTGTGGGTTTTCTGCGGCTGTATCGGTGTCGCAATGTGTTCCTGAGACGGGGCCGTCTTTCACTTCGTAGCATTTGGAGCCAGCACAAATCCGGTGTCCGCATGCGATCACTTCGGTAACCAAATTGCCGATCGGATTTCGATTCAGTTGCTCCGAAAACTTCATGGGCATCGCAATTCGAAGCGTACGTCCCAACGGCGTTGGGTTTTGCGATTCGGTGCTCGCTTCATCGCAACAGACCGTTCCGTTGGGACAACAAGCTGTTCCATCGGGACAATTCAGAGTGAAGGTTCCAATGACCCCTTGGTCGGACTGTACCATCATCACTTTGGGGGTGGTTTCTAGTTTGGCTGGCGTCTGGACCACAAAAGGTGCGTTAGAGCCCAATTTGTTGGTTTTAGTATCAAGTCGGACGTCAAAATTCACCGCTCGGACCAGCGAAAATTGCGGTGTTTTCGATAGCCATTCGCTGACAATCGCAGCAATCCCGGTTGGTGGGGTAGGCTCGTCTTCTGCTCGCAAGTTGGGGGCGAGAACAAACCCGGCAAAAAGGGCTGTCAAAAGGGTCTTGGTTTTTGTCGCTGCATCCATGCTGGCGTCTCCGTAAAAGTCCGTTGACTTGGGTCTGAGGCGGTTTTTACAAGCCATTCCGCCGATCGATCTGAACTTTAACTATTTTCCGAAAAAGATTATAGATCGATATTTCTTAAGGTATTCATGGGGCGACGGAATGCGGCCTACAATTTAGAACGCACTCAAGCTATCATCGATCTCGGGCTCGTGCTCTCTGTTTTCGAAATGAATTTCGACCGAACCGAACGTCTTCCTACCTATACTCCTATGTCTACCGGCCCCAATATCTGTACGCCAACGCCTACGCCAGCCCTTATTGCCAGAACTGTCGCGGTTGTGGACATCGGAGCAACCAGCGTTCGGATGGCCATCGCCGAAATCGATATCCGTGGCTCTTTTCGGATTCTGGAAGAAGTTTCCCAGGCCGTGTCCCTGGGAAAAGATACCTTTACGAGCCAACGAATTCGCCGCCAAAGTATCGAAGAATGCGCCGTTGTGCTGAAAAGCTACCGACGTCTCATGCAAGAGTTCGGAATTTCAGGTACAGATCATGTTCGAGTCGTTGCAACCAGTGCTGTTCGAGAAGCTAGCAATCGGCTCGCGTTCATCGACCGTATGTACATCGCTACCGGTTTGGAAGTGGAATCGCTCGATGAGGCCGAGGTGAACCGGATGACCTACATGGGTATCCAGCCTCTATTGCAATCCAACCCAACGCTTGCATCGGTAAAGACCGTTGTGGTTGAAGTGGGAAGCGGAAGCACAGAAGTCCTCGTGGTTCGAGGTGGAAACGTCCTGTTCTCCAACACCTACCGATTGGGCTCACTTCGCCTTACCGAACAGGTGGATAAGCTCCATACGTCCAACGCAAAGCAACGGGCAATTATCGAAACGCAAATCCATCGATTGGTGCACCAGATCTATGAACACGTGGATTCCGACGTGTCGGTTCAAATGGTCGCTATTGGTGGGGACGTTCGGTTGGCGGCAGCTAACTTGCCCGACGCTCACTTCAACAAGCAAATGTGCGTTGTTCCGGTAGAGAGCCTGGCTGAGTTCGCGAGATCCATCGGAGTTCTCAAAGAGGACGAATTGGTTGCTCGTTACGGAATTAGCTACGCGGACGCTGAGACCGTTTGGCCCGGTCTGATGAGTTATGTTCTTATCGCCAAAGAATTCCAATGCGATCAAATCCATATTGCTGATACCAATCTGCGCGATGGTTTGCTCAGCGATCTCGCTTTACGTGATTCCTGGACCGCCGAGTTTCGAAATCAAATTATTCGTTCGGCCATCAACCTGGGTCGGAAGATGGCTTTCGACGAAACGCACGCTCGACACGTGGCTACGCTTTCTCGCAAATTGTTTTCAGATCTCGCAACGGAACACCAACTCGATAATCGCATGGAGCTGATTTTGTACCTGGCGGCTCTGCTTCATGAGATTGGCAGCTTCATCAACGCTCGAAGTCACCATAAGCACGCGATGTACATTATCCGAAATAGCGAACTGTTTGGCTTGTCGGTTCGCGACGTACTTCTGGTTTCGTTGGTCGTGAGGTACCATCGTCGGTCGTCGCCTCAGCCAGATCACGAAGGCTACGCGACCCTCGATCGAAATGATCGCGTCGCTGTTGCAAAACTAGCTGCCATTCTGCGGCTCGCTATCGCTTTGGACGAGTCTCGTTCGCAACGTATTAGTAATATCGTAAGCAAGCGAGAAGGTGATCGATTGATCATTTCGACCCATGGCATCGAAGACGTTTCGCTAGAACAGCTGACGGTAAGACACTCGGGCGAATTGTTCGAAGAGGTCTTCGGAATGAACGTGTTGCTTCGAAGCGATACCGCCTGATTTTCTCGGACGCGTACTTAGCACCGCGTTACTCGTACTCGTTCGATCCCTCGGATACCGAATCTGTTCACTGGATCAATCGAGTACGAGGAAACCCTGATCGAAGCCCAACGCTAGAATTTGACACCCATCTCGTCGAGTAAGTGTTTGGCATCGTAGACCCAACCGGTAACCCATAAAACGTACCGTACGTCAACACCGATGGATCGGCTGTAGTCTGCGTTCCAAGCGAAATCATTGATCGTGGCTTCGAAAGTGCGATCGAAATTGACCGCGACCAATTCCCCTTTCGAGTTGAAAACTGGGCTGCCCGAATTCCCACCGGTAGTATCCGTGTTGTACAAGATGGCTACAGGAACTTGCCCCAGCCTTGGATGAACAAAAGGCCCAAAGTCTTTCGCTTGGTACTTTTCGATCAAGGCTTGCGGCGAAACATAAGGTTCTTTGCCCGTCGTCTTTTCCATCACGCCCGCTAGGGTAGAGATCGGCAGGCGGTAAACGGCATCGGCCGGTGAATAACCTCGGACACGACCGTAGGTGATTCTCAGTGTGGCATTCGCATCCGGGATAAAATCGCTTGGTTGAAACGTTTGTTTCATTTCGACCAGCGATCCATAGAGTTGTCCCAGTCGTCCTTCCCGTTCCTTATCGGTATCGCGTAACTGCTTGTACGTTGGGTAAAGTAGGACCATCAATTTTAGCAAAGGGTCGTCCATCTTCATCAATTGTTCAGGCGTCTTCGTCAAGCATTCGTTAACGAATTCCAGCCGTCCCAGTTGAGTTGAATCAAGGAACCGGACTGCAATGCGTTCCGCGGACAGGTTGTCCTTGAAAAGAAAACCAAGCCCAGGAATATCTTTCGCGGCTGGGATTTTCATGAGACGTTCCAAAAGGCCTTGCAACATCTTTGTATCTGTTTGCTTGTCCCAATCGGAAACATCTAACTTCAATTGCTGAACCGTCAGGTCATAGTTTCGCTTCATGTATGGGGTTTCACGCTCTAGGTCCTCTTTTTCGCGTTCCGTAGCGGCATCCAACAAGGTGAACGCGAACGATAAGGCTCGGCAAGCGTTCTTCAGTTCCTTGAGATGAATCTCGACGGGTGCTTTTTCCGTCATTTCCAAGTACACGGACTCGATGTCCTTCAATAAAGTTCCGAACATGGCTTGACGTTTATCATCCGCAGCGATGAATGTTTGCAGCATCGCTTCGTTGGCTTCCCGCATCGAGATCATTCCGGTGCGTTTCAGCCCAAGCAATTGTCCACGAGATCGTTTCTCCACGTTTGCGAGGGATTTGCTGCGAGAAGCGTGTTTAATGGCAACCTCTCGGTTACTTGCCCCGGCTTTCTCCATCTCACTGATTTGCCAAGCATAAAGCTCCACGATGGCTGGCAATCTAACACTTTCTTCAAATCGAAAAAAGCTGGCCGTCTTCTGACGAACCGTTCTTCCGGGATAACCCAGAATAAAAACAAAATCTTCTTCATTCGCACCGACGCTCGACACCTGAATCGGCCGTTTGGGATGAAAGGGAATGTTATCCGGTGAGTATTCTGCTGCACTTCCGTCAGGAGCCGTGTAGGCTCGCATAAAAGAGAAATCACCCGTATGTCTTGGCCATTCCCAGTTGTCTGCTTCCCCTCCAAATGCGCCGATGGAAATCGGTGGCGCGAATACCAACCTTACATCCTTGAGGTAGGTGTAAAGAAATAGAACATAGGTCTTGCCTGTAAACATTTCTGCAACTTCTGCTCGCAAACCTTTGTTTTCGGCTTCCGCGGCTTGCTCCAATTCTTTGCGTCGCTTATCGATCGCTTTCGTTCGATCCAAAAATGTCATGCTTTCGCTTACCACCGAAAGAACTTGATCTGAAACATCAGCGTAACTTTCTGTAATGCGCACTGTGAAGCCGACAGCTCGCACCTCGTCTTGTTTAGTTTTGGCAATAAAGCCATTCGCCAAAAGATCGTTGGTCGGTGTACTTGCTTTTTGAATTGCATCAAAGGCACAGTGATGGTTGGTAATAATTAGCCCATCGCTAGAAACAAACGAACCGGTACAACCATTGACACGGCAAATCCCGTCCAACAGACTGACGCCTTCGGAATTGAAGAGCTCTTCAGGGCTCAATTCAAGCCCTTTTTCTTGCAAGTTCAATCGTTGGAGTTCACTGATCGGGAACATCCCTTCGTCAGCGTTGCCCATTGGCCAAAAACAAAGCGATCCCAACACAATGGCGAAGGCGAAACGAATGAATGATTTCATAAAAATAGTTCTCGCGAGAATCGACTTAGTCTGGCTGGTTCATGCCCAATTGCTTCATTTTGCGATAAAGATTGGAGCGTTGTAGCCCCATCTTTTCGGCAGCTTGGGTAACGTTGCGGCTACATGCCTTGATTTGTTCTTCAATGTAGCGAATCTGAAAGTCTGACGTGGCATCCCCTAACGTCTTGTCCAGATCGATAGCGTTTGTGTTCTCAGAGGCGGCGCGTGGGGAACGGACAAAATCCACCTGCGTATCATCGATGGTTTCGCCGGCGGTCAGATACGCAACACGTTCTACGATATTGCGCAGTTCACGAACGTTCCCAGGCCAATCATGAGTAACGAGTCGTCGCTTGGCGGATGCGGTCCAGGTTGGTTTGGCCCTTCCGATCTTGGTGCAAAACATCGTGAGAAAGAAGTCGGCAAGCTCCAGAACATCCTCACCCCGATTCCTTAGTGGTGGCAAGTTCATGGTGACGACGGTCAATCGAAAGTAAAGGTCTTCGCGAAACCGTTTCTTCTGTACCAGTTCAACCAAGTTCTGGTTGGTTGCAGCAATTACCCGGACGTTAACGGGAATGGGGGAAGAACCACCAACTCGCACGACTACTTTCTCTTCCAAAACGCGAAGCAATTTCGCTTGCCCCGCAAGACTCATGTCCCCTATCTCGTCCAAGAATAACGTTCCGCCAGATGCAAGCTCGAATTTTCCATTTCGCGTTTCATGCGCATCGGTAAAGGCACCTTTCTCGTGCCCGAACAGTTCGCTTTCCAGCAACGTTTCCGTAATGGCTGCACAGTTCACTGCGATAAAAGGCTCGAAGCGACGTTTGCTTTGGTAGTGAATTTGACGCGAAACCACTTCCTTGCCCGTTCCGTTCTCCCCAAGAAGAAGGACGGCTAAATCGGTATCCCCAACCCGAGTGATGGTCGATTTTAGATTCTGCATCTCCGGCGAATTTCCAATCAGCAGAACCTGCTGTTGCGCATCCCGAGTCAGTCGATCCCGAACCTGAACCAATCGCTGCATCTGCTGGGTATTTGCTAGAGCAGCTGACGCATGCCGCGCGAGTTCAATCAGATCCTGTTCGTCTTGAGCGTCGAACCGGCCATCGGCATGGTTGATTACCTCGAAAACTCCCATCGGCTTGTTCTTGGAGTCCATAAGTGGAACCGCTAAGAGCGAATCCGTGCGATAACCGCTACTGGAATCGACCCGGCGGTCTACTTCGTCATGGGGGTCGGAACGATCCCAGCGACGAGGCTGCAGACTCTTGAGCACTGCACCAGCAAGTCCTTTGTCGTCCGCAATTCGAAGCGGTTTCCCTTCCATACCCAGGGCAGGGTGTCCTACCAGCTCACGAGCTGATTTGTCCCATAGAAAGATACTAGCCCGGTCGCTTTGCAACAAACGTGTAGCCGCTTGAGCGATATCTTGAAGCAATCGGTCAAGATCTTGATGCGAATGCCAATCCGCTGCAACATTTAAGATCTGATTGAGCCGAATCACATCGCGAGACTTCTGTTGCTGGCGGTGCCATGTGTCGATGGCTAAGGCGAATAAGGTCAGTTGCTCCGAGATTTTGTCCGCATTCGAATCGCTCAAAACAGGCTGAATGCACAGCACTAAATCTTTGTTGGTCAACGATGCGATCGGAAGATAAGTCCATAGCGAGGAGCGAACCACCGACCGAGAATCCAGGCATTCGCTGGCAACGTTCCAGTCGGGTGGCTCCGCTGATACATTGCCTAGCTGAAGAGTTCGTTTCCATACACCTTTGGAGGCAACCATTAAAATTACGCCAGCAACGTGCCACGAGCTCATCGCAGATTCGAGGGGTTCTTTTAGAAGCTGCTCAATCGAACGAGCTCGCTCGATCGATTGAAATAGCTGCTGGACCAATGGCGTTAGCAGACTCATTCACTATCCAAATCAGGTTTTGGCTCGGTCAAAAAGAAGCTAAGCACGGCGCCCATCAAAGCGTATCCGCCAGCGACGTAGGCTCCAACCAATGCGATGTTTGCCGGATTGGGTGGCTTGGCGTCCGAGAATGTCAGGGTTAACCAAGCAGCAAACGTCCCGATCACTCGACCGCCGATGTTGGCCGCAAAGCTCTCGCCGGTGCCTCGTAAGTGGACCGGGAAAACAAGCGGGATGTAATTCCCCCAGAAACTAAACTGTGCGACGGTCAGTAACCCAGCAAGAAAAATACCCCATTGAAGCATGGATAATGAGTCGGTCTTGAGGTTGTTCGAAATCCACCAAAAAAGAACAGGTACGAAAATCAACGAAGGCCAATTAAACAATCGGAATAAGTTCCTTCGCGAGATGGCACACAGTGCGACCATCGCAAACAGAATGCGTCCAACAAGGCCACCCACCTCTTGGAAACTAGCGACCTCGGCCGCAGCTTTATCATTCGCAGTACTGCCAATCGACCGCACTTGCACTTCCGTTAGTTCAGGCTTGCCAGCATCTGCCGCTTCCTTTTTGGCTTTGCCAACAGCCTGAATCCCCTGCGCTAAGATTTGTTTGTGCCCTTCTTTGGGGGTGGTCAAAATTTGGCTCAGTTGCTGGATCGCACCAAAAGCAATTCCATAAGAAGCTGCAAACATCAGCGTCGTAACGATCGTCGTTTTCGCAAGACCAGGGCTAAACAACTCCAGGATACTAGGCCTTTTGAGCGTACCAGCGTCTCGTTTCTTTTGCCAAACAGGCGATTCCGGCAAGAACGGCCGAATCAGAATCAATGGCAACGCAGGTACCACCCCCGAAATAAGCGTATACCGCCATGCTTCATGAAGCCCATGAATGGCAGGCAGCACACTGGCAAATTCAGCGCACAAGTAATTGGCCGCGGCCACCATGATCCCACCCAAAGAGGAAAACGCTTGGGTGAATCCAAGCACTCGCTCCCGTTGCTTACTTTCGGGAAAGAGCTCTGCAAGCCATGCTACCGCAGCCACGAATTCGACACACACGCCGATAAATACCAAGCAGCGACAAAACAACAACTGGTACAAGTCGGTCGCAAAGCCCGCCGCAAATGCGGAGACCGCGTACAGCAAAATGCTAAACGTAAGCACCCGACGTCGACCGAAAAAATCCGTCAAGTATCCCCCTAGCAAGCCGAACACGCCACCTACAAGCGCAGGAACGAAAAACAACGTTCGAGCCCATTCGCGATACTCGTCCGAGCCAGGAACAAACTTGCCATCGGAAAGACTGAAGATGGCAGACTTGATGATCAGAGGCAACATCAACAACTCATAGATATCAAATGCAAAGCCGATGGATGCCATAATGCAAACCAGCCAGATTGCGGTCTTGCTTAATGACGAATTTCCACTGGGTGAAGTTCCGTCGGGCGGGGTGCTATTGGGCGGGGTAGGAATGTTGGTTGCCATTGGGGGTGTTTAATTGGAGTTAACGACAGATTGCTGAGTACTGCCTGATTCTAATCCGAAAACCAAACTTTACCCAGGACACAAAAATGGAATGGGAACTCCATTCTTGGGTTGTGAGCTGAGTCTTTGGCGGTTGAAGCTGCTTTGCCTTGGAGAGGATTTTCAAGCTATACTATACCGGATGCACGTCGCCAAGTCTGGCAGGGACCAAAGGGCGAACGACCCGTCCAAATGGAATCGAACACGACAAAGCAATTTCAGCAGGGCAACAACCAAGGGGAATGAGCTTGAAATTTTTGAAGAACCCTTTTCCTGGTATGAACCCTTGGCTGGAGGAATTCTGGGGTGATATCCACACCTCATTGACAACCTATGCACGCGATGCGATCCAGCGACAGTTGCCAGCGGATTTGGTGGCAAGGGTTGAAGAATATCTTGCGGTTGATGAATCGACCGATGGCAACAGCGTTCGGTCTCGCCGCATTTCACCCGACGTTCATATCCTACCCTCGAACGCCGTTCCCTTCATGGAGAATAGCCCCGTGGCGGTGCTGACCGAGCAGCCAACAGATCAACCTATTCGGGTCCGCCGTCAGGCTGAACCGCAAACCCTACGATTCATCGAAATTGTAGATCTGCGTGCAGGCAGACGGGTCATTACTGCGATCGAGTTTCTTAGCTTGGCGAATAAACTGGACGGGATAGGTAAGTCACAGTACGTTCGCAAGCAGACTGATTTTCTAAGTTCTGGCGTCAGCTTGGTTGAGATCGATTTGATACGACAAGGAGGGTGGGTGGTTGCAGTCGAAAAAGGGAACTGCCCGACCGAGTGTTCGATGCCCTATCGAATCTGTGTTACCCGCGGTTTCGAACCTGACATTAGCGAAGTTTACTTGGCAAGCTATCGACATCCTTTACCTCAGGTAAGGATTCCGCTGCGGCAGGGGGAACCTGATGTACTGCTGCCCATACAGTCGATTCTCGATGACGCCTACGTCAATGGTCGCTACGGAAATCTGATTGATTACTCCCGGGGCCCAGATGGGCCAATGGAGCAAGCTGACGAAACCTGGATTAGGGATTTCTTGAGCAGCAATGCTCAACGAGAAGCCTAGCTTGGCTTCAACTAAAGCTTGGTTTGAGTAGATCTTGGTTTTTGTCGTGGCGGGTCTTCTGGATTTGCATTATCCGAAGCAGAGCTCGAGTTCATTTCTTGGTCTCTCTCTAACAGAAACCTCTTTATTTCCTGCACCTTCAGTTCGACCGACAACTCCTCGGCTCGATTCTTGGGCTTTTCGGATTGGAGCCTTGCAAGCTCCTGAAAAGCCTTGTCCACTTCCGACGTCAATGGTCGAGGTGTCGATTCGGACGTCGTCTTCAACTTATCACCCAAGACTTTGGTCGTTCGAGGTTTGACCAACGACTGGTCGATCTCTTGCATTCCCATTTCCGATGAAAGAGCAGCGATGGAGTTCGCAAGGTTTTCAACCGGGCTAGTTATGGAGGGGGCTGTTTCGTGAGAGTATGTATCCGTGTTTTTGCCTGCGTCAAGAGAAGTCGTGGAACGCGTATCTGTGTGGCCGGTGGCTTGTGGTATGTTGATTTTCATATTCTGAACCACCTCTTCAGATCGGCTCGTCAAGTTGGTTTCTAACCCATCCTGAGGATTCGTATCTACCCCTCGCCGGCTTCGGGAGCGGTCTGCCGCTCGACGACCGAATGATGGCCCCAAATCAATAGGTGAAATGACAAAGACGACTCCTAGTCCAAAGACGAGACCTGCAATCCCACATAAACCTACAATCGTTGTTCGGCCAGGACCAATGGGTCGATCGCTTACCATAGGTGCATCAAGACGCGTTAGCAAACTTGTTGAGGTGGACGAATCTCTTGCGGCATTGGCTTCGGCAAGTGACCGCTCCGCACCTTCGACCATCAACAACTTCGACCGAACTTCGGAAAGGACATTCGCGTAGGTGGCGCGACCATCCGCGATTCGACTTAAACGTTTCTCGGCCGCGGTGCGACGGGACTCTAGCTCTTCAATCTTGCGATCCACCAAAGCGATGTCCGATTCGACGCTCGCGACAGAGGCTTTCAGCTCCATGACGAAACGCCGTACGATCGCCGACTGAGCGGTCTGGGATGCGTTGACCAAAGGGTGGTCTTCGGTGAACCTACCAGACAATTGGGACCCACTCAACTGTGCGTCAACAAGCCCTTCACGCAATCGTCGCAATCCCGGCTGAGAATTCAGTACGGCGCCGGGTGCGACAATGAAAGAGGATGGGTCTTGAGTGGCCTTGATCAGCAAATCTCGGTCGGCGACCAAAGCATTTCGACTCACTTCCGCCTGTCGAATCTCCGACTTGATCTGATCAAACTCAGCCCTGGAGGTAGCCGCGCCGGCAATCGTGTCAGTCAGACCTCGCAAGTCAGTCAAGTCGGAACCTGCGTTTCGTTCGATTTCAAGGAGCCTATCGGTGGCGGATGCAAGATCGCGTTTCGCCGAATCGCGAGCATGAGTTAGTTCAGAGATGACCCCATCCGCTCTTGCTTTTCTCACTTGTTGAAGCCTGGATTCTAACGAATCACACAAAGCTTTACTAAGTGCGATAGCATCGGATTGTGCCTGAGCTTTAACATCCAGGTAAATCACTTCCGTTACACCAAACTCTGTCCCTTTCGGGGCATGGACCGATATGCTTGACTTTGCGACTTCTTCGATCAACTCCTTGGACGGGTACTCGCCCCAGTTGAGCCAATTCGATAGTACCTCCGGTTTCCCCACCGCGACCAATGCGTCCCGAACGACTTGCTGGCTCTTGGCCATTTCAAGGATCGTTTCTTGTGCCGCCTTCATCTCGGTTGGGCTTTGGAATCGCCCAAGCCGCATCACGGCCCCTGTAGCTTCATCCCGGACAAGAATGGCTTGGGACGCTAAAAAGGTATCGTCTTTTACAAACAGAACATATCCAACCCCCATACCTCCAAACGCAATGGTCGTGCCGATCCATAGCGGAGCCCATACCAATACCCCCCGGAGAAGGCTTCGTATCGTTGGATGGGTTATTAGGGCACTCATAAAAACGAGCATTCTTGGATGGAGCAACTACACCGTCAAAGCGCGGACCAGTTGACTCTACATTGCGGAATCCTACGTGGCTGTCCACCATGGAGCGGTTCAAGAAGAATAAACGCCCAGAGCCTACCGCCGAAGCGAACGTAAGGACTTCGCCGACGCCCGAATTTTCCCTAAAGTTTTGAACAATCTAATCGATGTTCCTAAAATCACTCAGAACTGTCTTGACTTCGCGCAGCTTGGGTAAATATTTTAAAATTAGGGTAGGACGGTTCCTGGATATTCAACGGAGCTAATCCACATGCAATTTGAAAATCAATCGTCGGGTGATTCTCTCAATCACACCTTGGAGAGATTCTTCGCTGGTCTCTCAGAGTATGCATTCCATTCACAGCTCGGAGTCGCGGACACCGAACTGGTTAATTACGTGAGCAAACTTCTGGTTCGATTCACGAAAACGGACGCTCTTCACCGGATTCGCCAATTGAACGGACAGCGGGCTACCGAAGTGGTAACCATGATGACGGAAGCCCAACAAAGGATCGGACTCGCAAAACGCGAAGTTCACCGGCACATTGGCGACTTTACCCTTTTCTGGACTGGTCTTTATCCCGAATCTCTACGGGAGTTGCAAGGCCCAGACCGAACCGACCGTTTTGTAAGCTACTGCCATCAAGGCAAAATCGCCTACGAAATCGCCAGCGAGATCGAAGCGGACGAAAATGACGAAGTCCCAAGCGATCTTCTGCATCGTTTGAGTGATCAATTCGAAATGTGTGCTTATGGACTTCGCGAAATTCGCCGCCAATGGGAACTGGGCGCCGGCGGCGATGGATCGATCTTAATTTGATTCACGCCAGTTTGCGTTTTCGAGATGAAACTGAAACTAACCGGTAGTCCCGAGTCCACTTGCAATCGCATTCACTGTTAACAACAACTGAGGCACAAGGGACTCGGCCGATTGCGGCTGGTTCATTTTGTGGTAGCTTCGCCACATCTTGAGCAACGAGATCTGCTGCCGGTGAAGTACTCGCAAACCTGTGGATCGCAGTTGGATCATACGTTGAATGTTTGGCCTCCGTTGTGCAAGCGGACCACCATAAACGGCCTCGACCATACGCGTCGTGCGCGCTAGCTCTGCTTCGATGGGCTCCATGCACGACTTACGTAGTTCTTCACTTTCCACCATACTCGCGTACACTCGCATAACCTCCAGATCCGTTGCTGCCAATGAAGTTGCGACGTTACTGATCAGATAATGAAGAGGTGCCCAACGCGTCAATTCGCTTTTTAGCGATTGAAATGCGACGGGGTCCGAATTCTGGAGATGCTCCAACGCGGAACCAACCCCATACCAGCCCGACAGAAAGAAACGAGCTTGTCCCCAACTGAATACCCATGGGATCGCTCGCAAGTCCGCAAGGGATTGCTTACCCGTCCTTCGTGATGGACGCGAACCGATCCGGCTTTGTTCAATGGCATCAATGGGCGTAGCCTCTCGAAAAAACTGAACAAACCCATCTCGGTTCAGCAAGCCTGTATAGGATTCTCGAGCCCACTGAGCCATTCGCTCCAGCGTAGCATCCAAGGGATGATCACTCAGATCACTGGTGTTATCCTGCAGAGTTTTTCGAGTCACGCCCGACAGAAATAACTCTAGATTGTAAATCGCAGTGGACTGATGAGCGTATTTTTGAGGTATCGTCTCCCCTTGCTCGGTCACTCGCAAGTCACCTTGAAGTGTTTGGTTTTGCAAAGCTCGAATGAAGCGATGTGTCGGGCCTGCACCGCGACTGATCGTACCGCCGCGACCATGAAAGAATCGGACTCGCACCTGATGTTTTCGGCCAACTTCGGCAAGAGATTTCTGCGCTTGCCGAAGATTGACCAAACTAGCCAAAATACCCCCGTCTTTATTGCTGTCGCTGTAGCCAATCATGATTTGACCTACTGCGTCTAAAGCGCCACGACGTTTCTGGATCGACCGCAATGTTCGGTAGGTTACAGGATGCGATAGAAATGCATCAAAGATTGCAGGGCTGCCCTGAAGGTCGTCCACCGTTTCAAAAAGAGGCACGACCGCTAGCGGACATTGCAATCCATTTTCCGACTCCTCCATCAGCCCAACTTCGCGCGCTAAAAGATAGACCACCAAAAGATCCGATGTCTTTCGAGTCATGCTGACAATCAACGACCCAAGACCATCGTCTCCGTAGGCATCACGATGTTCTTTGATGACGCGCAAGGCGGATAGCACCGCGTCAGCCTCTACCCCCAATGAAACGTCAGGACGAGCAAACGGGCGACGGGACCCCAGCTCTCGTTCCAGCAACTCCAACCGCTTCTCCTCGCTCCATTGCGAGAAAGAACTGTCGCTAAACCCAGCCGCTGCTAACAACTGGTCCATCGCTTTGTCGTGGAACGAGCTGTTTTGCCGAATGTCCAGGACCGCAAGATGGAATCCAAACGTTTGCACAACACGCATCAAAGGCTGAAGCGCATAGTCCGCTGGTCGACGCATTCCTGCGGCGATCAAAGAATCATACAAAAGCCGCAAATCTTCTAGAAGCTCGGAGGAGCGTTGATACATGGGCGGGGGGGCGACCACCAGGCGATCCGATTGGATATCTCCACTCGGAAGTCTTGCAATCATCGTATTGATGAACTGACGCCATGGCTCGTTGGGGTTGCGATCGATTGCCTTGCGCCCCGCAGGACCGAGGCTCTCTGCGATGGTTGCTAACGATTGCAAAAACTCCGGTTTTGGTCTTTGCCAGTATGCAGATAAGCTCAACAATCGTGCCAACTGAAGCAATTGACGTTGCAGTAAACCCAATGCGCTGCGGCGCATTTCCAGCAGGCTAGTCCGAGTCACATCTGCAGTGACTAATGGGTGCCCATCGCGGTCCCCACCAACCCAAGTTCCAAAAGTTAGTCGAGGGAAAACAAGAGGGTCGTCGAAAACCTTGGCGTCAAGCCCCACATCCGACCAGGCTCGACGCAACCTCTGATCTAAAGGACGTAAAACGGAAGGGAAGACATGTGTCAAGTAATCGAGAACGTTGCGTCGCTCGGATTGAATGTCCGGTTTGTCCAAATAGATTTCGCCAGTCCGCCAAAGAATGGCAAGTAACGCTCGAACCGCATAATCATTTTCTTCCTGCTGCTGGTTCGTTACGTGAACGGAACCGTTCGTCGCCGTTGCCTGGGATTGGATTTGAAATCGTTCGAACAGTCGTCGGTGATGCGCAAGCACTGTCGCACGCTTCGCTTCGGTGGGATGGGCGGTAAGTACCAACTCGACTTGCATATTCGGCAATTCACGCGCTATCTGTTCGGATGTCCAGCCAGCATCCTTGAGTTGCCGTAGCGAATCTCCCCATAGTGCAGGCAATGCATCGGATCCCGATTGCTGCTCAATCGACCGCCGAAATTGGTCTGCAGCGTTTTGCTCGGCCATCCCAAGAAGTTGGAATGCGATGGAATAAGCCTGAGTAAGATGAACCGAATCCGTCAGGACCGTATTCGAGAGCGCTTTGCCACTTTCAAGCACTTTGTCGGTGGATGCTAAATCCGAAGCACAAGGTAATGCGGAAGCCAAGTCGGATGCCCCTGACTCGATCAAAACATCTTTAAGACAGCCAAGAATCCAATTCCACTGACCAAGCAGGCTCGATTCATCCAAAGCCAAGACGCTTTCAGCAACCATAATTCCTCAAGATTCGTAGGTGTTTTTGTAGGCAACGATTCAAGTGTACCGAGAGGATTGTCTGGCTGTCTTGCTGCATGAAGTGCAACAATTGCCAAGACAGGTATTCATTTGAAGCTGTTATTTTCTGGCGAGCATTGTAATTCATTGGTGGCAATAATGCGAAGGGGACTCGCTCTTCGACTACACCAATTCGCAGACTACATCGTGACGACTTCCACCGTTTTGGTCTCCGTTCCTCGCTGAATCTTGATGACCACACTGCGGCCGATTTCAACTTGGTTGATCGCGTAGGCCAAAAGATCGGTTTCTCGAACCAAATCCGTTCGCCCGTCATACTCGACAATGACATCCCCTTTTAGAATTCCAGCTTTCTTGGCTCGATCATGCGGCGCGTAAGCCCCGACGTGCTGAACGGTCAACGCCATTTGGCCCGGCTTTATCCCCAGCTTTGTCCGTTCCTCATCGGTGGCTAAGTCAACATTCATTCCACCTAGCCCCAATTGCCGAAGCTTCCAAGACGATGCTCTCCAGGAAATGTCTTCCTGTGTTCGCCATGAATCCTGGAGCACCAACGACAGATCGATGGTTTGTCCGCCCCTTTCTAAAACGACTTCGATGGAACCGCTCGTGTCCGGAGCGTGATGGAGCGCCCATTGGAAGTCCGCAATCGACAAAATGGGTTGTCCAGAAAGTGTGATGATACGATCGCCAATTTTAAACCCACTTTTCGAACCATCGCTTCCTGGGACGACGTCTTTTACCGTCGCGCACTGCGCTGGATCCATGATCAACCCCACCGTTTTGGGATGTGGGTAGGCAAACAAAAGGGAATTGGGGATCGTCTTTTGCTCGGAGCGAATGTGCGATTTGATCCCTTCTCCAATCATGTGACAATGGATGCAGCTCTTGACGGTGTCTCCCTCGTAATCCAATGTGCTCTTAAATCGTGAGGCTAAAGATGGAATCTTCTCTGGAGAATCAAACATTGGCTTATCTGCTTGCTTGCCAGCCAAACTTGCTTGGTTGGAGGGGTAATTTCGATGCAAGTCCAAAGCCGCTTCAAGTGCTTTGCTCAAGCCTTCGACCGAAACATCGTCTTCCCATTGAGTTCGATCCGAACGCGTACCAAAGCGACCGTAGAGTGTCCCATTTGCGTTGAAAATAAATGCCGCAAAAGACTGATCGGTGTCGAATTGAAACAAAGAAAGATTCAGCCCATTTGTCCCGACAACACGAACCTTCACAAACGATTTCAACAACTGCTTCAGTTCTGCATTTTCCTCAAGGAGATCGTCGTCCAACTTGACACATTCTTCACAAGGAATGCAGCGTAAAACAACCAGCATCGGCTGCTTGAGTCGCTTGGCCTCTTCGAAGCCTTGCTCAAGGTTATTGTAAAACCAAGTTCTGTCTGTTTCGAATTTAAGCTTGTCCCCCATAATCTTCTGTTGACGCGACTGGCCGGTTGCTGGCGACGGCAAGTACAAGATGGCGAACAGAAAAAGTGACGCTGACGACAAAATTCTGAATCGGTTCTGGCTCATGTTTGGCGTTGGCTCTTGGTAAAAACGCTGCGTGGAGAAAAATTTGCGGGAAGTCGGATATTTCGCTTTTGTAGCTCTCGCAAAAGCTGACTTTCGAGAAACAGTGTGAACTTTACCAGCTCCAGATGATACTCTGTTTGTGAATGGACTACCAATCCCACGACGATACCTGAAAGGGGAATCGATAAGCATGATACCAACAGGCGAAGCGACAGCCATGCTACCAACAGGTAGCAAGACGAAGCCAATCACAGTGATCGGGACTGAAAAAATTCGCGGGACCTTTGACGAACTCTGCCTACAGCAAGCTATCAATTCTCGGCTGGCGCCCGGGGTTACCGATCTGATCCTCAATCCAGACGGTCATTGCGGATATGGCGCACCGATCGGCTGCGTAATGACCTCACCAACTCACATTTATCCAGGACCGGTTGGCGTCGACATTAAGTGCTCGATGAGCTTGCTTCAATTAGATCTACCCGAGGAGGCAATTCGCTCTCGCGAGGTGCGGCGTCGGCTTATCGATGCTATTTGCGAACGCACACCGACAGGCGCCGGGCGAGGGCAACGCCACGCTCCCAAATCTCGACCGGTTGCGGAATCTCTAGGGTTGCAAGCCGTGGTGGAAGGTGCCTCAGAATCGGTGTGCATCCAGCTAGGAATTCCAGCAGAATGGGCGACTCGATGCGAGGACGCTTTCCATGTTGGCCACGATGATACAGCAGAGTCTTTGGCATCACGCATGGATTGGCATCTTGCACAAAGTACATTTCGAAGATTTGCGGACAAGGTATCCCAATTAGGATCGTATGGTGGTGGCAATCACTTTGGTGAATGCGAGGTCGTTCATGTGGCCGATGATGAGCGTTCCAGGCAAACGGCTGGCGTGTTCGGTCTCAAGGACCGACACGTTGCATTTCTTTCTCATTGTGGCTCACGCGGGATTGGGCACAATTTGGCGATGGGGCAGTTCAAAACACTGCAAAGCAAATTCGCAAAATGGGATATCCCACTTCCCGGCAATGATCGCGAGTTAGTTTATGCACCCTTGGGAACATCAGAAGCGAACAGCTACATCGATGACATGTCGCTTGGTGCAAACTTCGCGACCGTAAATCATTTGCTCATCAATTCTTTGGTGTTGGCTGCTTTTCAAGAAATCTTCCCGGGCACCGAAGGACAATTGATTTACTTCATCAGTCATAACATTGCGAGAAAAGAAATCGTCGACGGAATGCCACAGTGGGTTCATCGCAAAGGAGCCACACGAGCGTTGCCAGCAGGACACTACGCTTTGAAGGGGACTCGCTACGCCGAAATTGGCCATCCCATTTTGCTGCCCGGAAACCCTCAAGCGGGCTCCAGCGTAATGGTTGCGGATCCCGGTGCCAAAATCAGTTGCTACAGCGTGAATCACGGAGCCGGGCGGCAATTAGGGCGAAAACGGGCCATTCGAGAATTGGACCAAGCATCCGTCGACGAATCGTTCGACCGATCGGATATTCTCACGAATTGCCGGAAGTACCCCAAAGACGAGGCTCCGCAGGCCTACAAAGACTTCGATGAAGTTCTTCGCAGCGTGAAACTCGCAGGCCTTGCCACGGAAGTCGCACGATTGAAAGCAACCTTCGTCATCAAAGATGGCGACCAAGCCGACGATTAAACGACGATTGCACATCAAACAAGTGTCGGTGACGCAGACCGACAACGCGACTCGAATTAATTTCCACGCAAAGAGCCAATGCCATGAACCAGGGTAGGTCTCCTTTGGGAAGCCGCCGGGATTGTTAATCGATAGGCCAAGCTTAGCCTAGCCTATCAGGCAAAACACTTGCGAATTTTTCTCTGGCCCGGTTGGAACTTGCGAGTCCCCAGGATCCCTTCTTCTTGCATCCGATCGGGCGAACCTGGCCCTCGGCTCTTGCCAAAGTACTTTTTAAAATTCCAAACCAAATCACACCACATCCCATCAGCGATTCCCAGCTTCGCCAGCACGGCAACGTGGGCCATCCCGCATTCCGCCGCGATCTTCCCGCTCTTGTCGGCACGCCCCTGGCTTCCTGTCCAATACAATAGTGCCAAGTAGTCAGCTAAGCTAATATTCAGAAAGCCTTTATCGCTTGCCCGAGTTCCGTCTTTGTTCACAACGGGCCCTGTAGCACGCGGATTCAAAGTCAATGGTGCAAGCCATGCATCCTTAGCGACTTGCGGTCCGCGTCTCTTTTGGGCTTCCTTGCGGCGCTTGGCCAATTGCTCGGGAGTGCTGTTCTTAAGGATCTTCGCAGCATCTTCTCGGTTGATGGTTTGCATGGGTGCCGCTGAAGACGCTATTGTTTCCCCTGCCTTCGCTTGGATGCGATCGTAGGCCGACGTGAACTTAGAATCTGCTGGGGATTCCGCCATGGCGGCTCGAACGGGATTCAAGTCCACGTACATGCAACAAGCCAGCAACGCTGCTTCGTCCAGAAGCCGCTGCACCTTGAAACGGCCCTCCCAAAAGCTACCGGTGCATTCATCCTGCCGGTTTGCAAGCCTAGCAATAGGCTCCGAAAGCGCACGCATAAACCACGAGACGTCCGACAAACGCACGCGAATCAAAGCCATCCGTTCCAGGTCGTTGACGAGCGTATCCACGTCGTTTGTTGTGGGATCGCCTAATTGTTCATCAATTCGTTTTCCGGGGAAGATCTGCAACCACCGAAGAGCCACCTGCCGATCAGACCAAGCGGCAACCACATCCGGCCTGCTCCGGAGAACCACGTGTAGGTGATTCGACAAAATCGCATAAGTTAAAATATCCAAACCGAACACTGACGCCAACTTCTCGATCCGCTCCTGAATCCATTCCTTCCGGTAGGAATAGTCGGCACCGGTAACGGCATCAACGCCGCTCAAATAAGCCCGCCGCACGCATCGCTGAGTGCAATGCAGGATAGCAATCTCTTGTGGACGATAAATGGCTGAACGTAATGGTCGCGGCATGTCGTTTCTCCTGCCGGAAAAATATAGCAATCACCACCCCCATGTTCAATAGGTGGGTGGCACCTTTTGTTCCATTTTGTTCCCGTTTTGTTTTTTGTTCCTTGTGGCGATGGTTCGCAGGAAGCTGCGGGATCAGAACGCCTGTTTTTGATTAGGCGGCACGCTTGGTGGAAACGGACTGCCGTTTCGCGGCGGGATCAGATAGTCGCAACGGCATTGCTAATGGCTGGTCGTCAGTGACGACTACCTGAATGGCGATGTGTCGCGAAGCATTCAGAAGAATTGGGCTCTTGAGGTTTGCTGTTAGAGTCGCGCCTGACTTACTGACTACGCTCAAAACATACATCTGATCTTGAGCATGCAAATGGAGCAATTCCAACTCTCGCTTGTGGACATGAGCTCGATAATTGGGCGCAAAACGACGAGGGCTCACGACAGGCACAGCAACGTTGGCCAGCGCAACCGACTGGAGCCAAGCAACTTCTTCATTATCTAAACTGGATAGCAAAACCCAGTGCCGGCACGTTTCAAAGCCGATCAAACCATGCGGCATTAGCAACATGTCCGAGTGATTGATCTCCATATTGCCGAACCTGGAAGATTGGATTTGCATGACGTCACCGTGGACCAAAGATCGAACTGTATGCTACAATCGCTTCTATCGGCAATCTTCAGTGCTTTGCGTTAACACTTTTTGGTCTTCCATTTTCCTTCTTTTCGTTGCCAGGCCCAGCGCCAGTCCTAAATTCAATGAGTGACAGCAATCTCCAAGTTCGTATTGATTCCGTTCGTGCTCGATTGATTCCGCTACGAGACGGTCTTTGACTACGCTAACAAAGTGTTGGAAATTGTTGGGTTGGAAGAACGTATGGCCAGTCCCTCCTTTTGGGACAGCCCCGAAAAGGCACAAGAAGTCGTTCAGCAGCTTAAAAACTTAAGGTCCGTGGTTGAGCCGCTGCGCGGTGCAATTCAGTCGTGCGAAGACCTGTCCGAATTAGCTAGCATGATTTCGGAGGAGCCTTCTATTGCGGATGAAGTCGAGCCGGAGGTTGTCAAGCTTGAGGAGTCGATTGAGCAACTTGAGTTAAAAGCTCTGTTGAACGGGCCGATGGACGAATGCGGAGCCATTTTGGCGGTGCACGCTCGTGAAGGGGGGCTTGATGCGAATGACTGGGCTGAAATGATGTTGGGCATGTACATCGCTTGGGCTCAGAAGCACGGCTATGTGGCGGAATTGGTGGATCGCTCGGACAACGAAGGCGCGGGCATTACTCAAGCGACCGTCATTATTCGCGGCCCATCTGCATACGGATACCTCAAGGGGGAAGAAGGCATTCATCGCTTGGTCCGGATCAGTCCTTACAATGCGGAAGGGAAACGACAAACCAGTTTTGCTGCCGTTGACGTTTCGCCAGAAGTCAGCGATTCCGTGGAGATTGAGATCAACGAAAAGGATGTGCGGGAAGATGTGTTTCGCGCTTCTGGGGCGGGGGGCCAGCACGTGAACAAGACGAGCTCCGCTATCCGATTGACTCACATTCCGACCGGCATTGTCGCTCAGTGTCAAAGCGATCGAAGTCAGCACAAAAATCGTGCCCAAGCTTGGAAGATGCTTCGAGCACGGCTGGCACGCATTGAAGAGGAAAAGCGTGAAGCAGAACTGGCGACTAAATACCAAAACAAAACCGTCACTGGATTTGGATCGCAGATCAGAAACTATTTCTTACACCCTGACCAACGTGTTAAGGATTCGAGAACTGGTTTTCAGGTTGGCAACTTTCATGTGGTGCTTGCTGGTGAGCTTCAGGGGTTCCTGGAAGCGTTTTTGAAGTATCGCATGATGAATGAGGCGGGGCAATCATGAGCCCGTACGATCTTTGGATGACCGCGGTAGCGGAACTCCCTGCCGGCTTGCTAAGCATTCGTTTTATCAAGTCTGGTGATCGCTTGGCTCATTGTATTGGCTTGCAAACATCTTCTGAGGGTTTAGGTGGCTTCTTGCCTGTTTTGGAATCGATCGAAGGGGATGCCCAAGAAGCCTGGCCTGCCAGTCCACCCATGCAGCAAATCGTACAAGAGTCGATCGGGCAAAACTCAGCGCCGGTTTTGCTGGGGGTCGGATTGTCTGGCAATGGGCATTGGTCTGGTGCTGTGGAGAAGACCTCGTCTGGCTCGCTGAAGCTTGACATTGCCTGCAAGATCTCCAAACCGGCTAGCTACCTTGGGTCTCGGTATCGCATGGCGAATGAGACCGAGGTTGATTTTAAGAACAATGAGATTAGGCTGACTGTGAAAAAAGAATCCAGCGAAAACGTTACCCTAGTGCTTTCTGCTGCGATTGGGAAACTCTCCATGGCCAAGGAAAATCGCTTGATTGCGATCGTGCCCGGGTCCGAACCGTCACTGATTCAGACTCATCGCTGGTGCTACAACCTCGCGATTGGCCCGGTCAACATTCAATAAGCCTACGAAAAAGGGGAAGGAAGAACTGCCCCAGAACTTCCCTCCCCAAAACGCTCCAGGAAAAAGAATCTTCCGCGAAGCGTTACCTTTCGAGTATCGGACGATCGTCCAAGCTGGGCTATGAGGGGATTCCCTTATTTTGATGAGCCGTCCATAAGCAAAATACCTATCTTGAGCCCGGATTTCATTTCATGAAAAATAAGCATCTCAGGAAGAAGCAGCGTGAACAATTGGATAAAAGCTGACCGTCCGATCGGTTGCGTGGCCAGGGGACACTAGCTTGACGGGCAACTACTATTCCGGCATGAGCAGCCACCACGATCAGGTTACAAAATTTCTAGACAGCTTGCCTTCTCACTTAGCGGAACGCAGCTGTTCGCGGTCTGCCGGTTGCAAGGGTCGCAACCGTTTTGAGGCGAGTTTCGTCTTGTATTGGACTCATCATGCCCTTCGAGCTGACGAGAATCCCGCTCTGGATGTTGCCTTGCATTTTGCGGAAAAGCTTGATCTGCCAATCTTGGTTTATCAGGGCCTTTCGGAGCAGTATCGTTTTGCTTCGGATCGACACCACTCATTCATTTTGGAAGCTGCCAGAGATCTGCAAGTCCGATACGCTGAGCTTGGTATTGATTATGCTCTGCATGTAGATCGCCACGGCGCGCGTAGTCCACGGTTGGCACAGCTGGTGAGGTCTGCAGCTGTGTTGGTGACGGACGATTTTCCCCTGGAAGCGACGCGGGAGTGGACCGGGCGTTTTGCCCAGCTCGATTGGTGTCCGATCGTTCTCGTAGATACCGCCTGTGTTGTCCCGACGA
>Ga0247831_1001348_pt1 | contig 46918 bp, 46 predicted proteins | sample LaCruzMarch2015__9_FD_192406 | JGI IMG/M metagenome (GOLD analysis project Ga0247831, IMG submission 192406) | Freshwater microbial communities from meromictic Lake La Cruz, Castile-La Mancha, Spain - LaCruzMarch2015_1m | ecosystem: Environmental > Aquatic > Freshwater > Lake | place: Spain...
GATGGAAAGACGAGCGGGGCACCAAGCTCTCCCACGGTCTTTGAAGACCCAGGGACTTTCGGACACCCGCCCGTCACCGCAACTCGAACAATATCCGAGTCGCGGGATTCCAAGTTACAAGGGTCAGGATGAGGGGCGGCCACGAATCCAACTCCAGCAATCACCCAAAGGTCGCAAAAAAGACGGAAGTTTGCCGTGCGCGCACCCTACTGCGCCCACCACGGCACCTTCGGTGCGCTCGCCGCATACTGCGGTGCAATCCGGATCTGCGACGCCTGCGGCCCGCGCGGCAACCGCGCCCGCTGGCTCACTCCAGCCGTCCGCGCCTCACGACCGCCATGACGATTACGCTCCCGCTTGACAACTTTACGGCCTTTCCCGCGCGGCAAGTCCTCGGCCATATCGACCCCAGGGTCGCCAGCTATCGTCACGTCAGCAGCAGCCAGTCCAAACCGCGCGACCGCTGCAGCTTCAGCCGGCCCCATCGCTGGTCCGGCTTTTGCGGCCATTCCGGCCTCGGCCGCGTGAGCGGCCTCCGCCGCCGCAACCTGCGCCATCAACTGCTGATGCCGCTTATCCTCGGCAATCCGTTGGGCCTCCGCTGCTGCCGCAGCAGCCTTTTCAGCCCCAGCCTGCGCCAGCCGGATCGCCTTTTCAGCCTCGGCTAACGCATAACCTTCATGACGCGCCCGCTCAGCCTCGCTCCACGGCATCCCCCGGCATGCACACCCGTTGACGAGCCCTTTGCGATAGGCGAACGCCGTCCTGGTCGAACCGTAACTGTTCCCGTCGGAATCGCGCATCTCTTCGGGCTCCACACCCGGTCCAGCACGCGTATAGAGCTTCGCCTGCGCCCCGCACGACGACGCACAAATCTTGGCATCCTGGTCGAGATCCCTACCGCTTGCTGGATATCGCACCGGCCAATAGTACCCGTCGCATGTGCGAACGCACATGGTCTGAACCGTTTGACCCGACCGCCCTGCGTTACCGCTCGCCCGCGAGGCGCGCTGCTCGTCCGCGCCGTCGCGCTCTGCGACCGATAGGACAGGCCGGACCACGATCGGCCGAGACGGCCCGGTCATGCGGGACGCAGACCCGCCATGGCCGAGCCCGAACAAAGTCTCAAAAAACGATTGAGCCGCCGCACTTCCCGCCGCCAGCAAAGGCACGGCAAGGCAACAAACAATCAAAGCCCGGACGGCCACCCACTGACGCAAAACACACACCTGCGCGACCAGCGCGCATCCCCAACGCAACCCACAATCTCTACCTTAACCCAAGGAAAGCAAATAATGTTTGAACGCCGCGGGCCATCACGCCATTCGGCGGCGGGATAAAAAAACATGCCTTAATGACATATGGCAACAGGCCGCGCCTTTAATTCGAGACTTCCCAAAACGATAAACGCCAATATTCCTTCGGCTTAAAGGGCCGCTGCATGGATACATCCATACCCCGGAGTTTTGGCTTTGCAGCCTTTTTTGGCGGTGGGGCAACGACGACCTGGAATGGAGTGACAATCGCGGCACCGGAAGCAGCGGTCCGCGCCTTGGCGGCTTTCTTTGCCAAGCCTCGGTCCACTGGTCGCGACCCAGTCAGTTTACGCTCGCTCGCCTCAACCACTGCGATTGCTGCCGCAACCGACCCGGCAATCGCGACGCTCTCCGGCCGCGCTGCAACCAATCGCGCAGGTTCGGTCGGTGCAACGGTCCGCAACGACTGCTGTGGATGCAGCGCTGAAATCTCGGTGCGATCTGTCGATTGCGACGTCATTAACACAGCCTGCTTGACAGCCAGCGTCTCCTCACCCGCCGAATTCAGTGCAGCCGACTTCGGCTCGACAGTCTTTGCAGCATCTGCCAGCCTTTGATGCCGCGCGCGCTCTGCCGCCTCCCAAGGTTGGGCTTTGCAGGTACACGATACATCGTAAACCGTCCGAAATTTGAATGCGGTCGGCAGTTGGGCATAAGCATTGCCCTTGACGTCGGCTAGGTCGTCGGTCTCCCCATCCGGCGGGCCTATGAACAGCCGCACCGGCGACCCGCATTCGGCCTTACACCGCGCCGCGTCAATTTTGAACCGGTCGCGCGTGGTCGCAAAACTGATCGGAAAAAACGCTCCATCGCAAAGCCGCACGCAGACCGTCCGGAACGTGCCCTATCGGTCCGGCGACCAGCGAACCGAACTGGCCCACTCGTCCACATCGACCAGCGCTAAGTCTTCCGGCAGGGCGGTACCCGTTTTACCGTCATCGGGCGCGCGTGAAATAATGACCGGCACAGTAGATGCTGGCCGGGCCGCGGCAGCGTTAACACTTGCAGGTCCAACGGGCGCGACCGGCCGCACGATCACCCGCCACGACGGCAAAAGTCGGCTGATACGTGGCCCTGCTTCCGGAGAGGCAGGCGCTGCATCTTCCGTACTGATATGAAACGCCATCAGCGTGAAACTAAGAAAAATGACACACGATCCAAGCGTGACCACATAGATGGGCCACGTCTTAAATGTCCCGGATGGCTTGTCGACGAACATAACGCAACGCCTATTCTAAGTCTCTGAAGGGTATTGAACCGGCTGGCAGTCGGGTAGCCGGAACGCCCAGCAAACATCAAAACACTGCGTACAAGCAGCATACGAGCAGTGTGGACCACAGCTCGAACCATACCGCTGACCATCTCTCCACGCACTATCATAGCACGAAGTGGGCCAACTGCTTAAACCGACAACACGACCTTCCCCGAAACCTCACGCCGCATCAGAAGTTCCAAACCGTCGCGCACCTGCACGAGCGGCAGAACGCAATGCACGTGCGGGCGCAGCGTCCCGGCTGAAATCGCATCGAGCGCGTAACGCAGATTGGCGCGATGTCCATCCGGGTCCCGCTTGACGGCTTCGCCCCAAAACACGCCCAAGGCAGCGGCGCCTTTCAGCAAGAATAGATTGAGCGGGAGGCGCGGAACGTCGCCGCTGGCAAAACCAACGACCAAGTACCGGCCTTTCCAAGCCAGCGCACGGAACGCTGGCTCGGCAAGTTCGCCCCCGACACAATCGTAGACAATGTCGACGCCCTTGCCCGACGTTAGCCGACGCAAGCTGTCTTTGAGATCACCCGCTGACGTTGAAAGAGTTTCCTCCGCACCATGGGCGCGGCAGATCGCGCGCTTTTCTTCTGTCGAGGCCACCGCGATGACCCGCCCGCCCATCGACCGCGCAATCTCGATCGCGGCCAATCCAGCCCCGCCCGATGCGCCAAGCACCACGACAGTCTCGCCGGCAATAATCCCGGCCCGGTCACGCAGGCCGTGGATCGCTGTCCCGTAGGTGATGGCGATCCCGCTCGCAATGACATCCGTCACGTTATCGGGGATCGCGACAAGCGATTGTTCTGGCACCACAACCCGTTCGCGCGCACCACCGTGACCGAGGTACGCCATAACCCGGTCTCCAGGCTGCCATGCGGTAACACCCGCCCCAACCAAGGCAACTGTGCCTGCAATCTCACCGCCCGGCGAGAATGGCAAATCGGGCTTATTTTGATATTTTCCCGCCGTGATCAGTGTATCGAAGAAGTTGAGCGACACCGCTTTCACCGCAACCACGACCTCGCCAGGACCTGCCTCCGGCTCGGCAATGTCCTCAACGACAAGCGCGTTGGGCCCATCGAGCGTTTTGCACAACACCGCTTTCATTTGACCAATCCTCGTCCAGATGTTCAGGGTCGAATGGTACCGCGAATGCAGCCCGTTTGGATGTTATACTGATGCATAGTGCTACTGACACGGGCGGTTTGGTCGTAGCGCACAGGCGCATCTTCGCCGCACTCGATTTCCCGGATCGTCGGTGCCGCAAGTGCCGCAATAGCCGCAAGTATCGTAAAAAGAAGACATGGATTTGAATGAGACAAGACCCAGGAATGCCGCAACCCAATTGGCCACCCCTCGCGCGCGGCTACTTCGCAATCGGCGCCGAACGGATGTCGAAATCCTTGAACCTGGGCAACCTTATGCGTTCGGCCCACGGCTTTGGCGCAGCATTCACGTTCACCGTCGGGGCGACCTATCAGGCCCTGGAAGCCCACGCCGACACTTCCAAAGGGCACCTCCATCTGCCGCACTACAATTGGCCTGGGCTCGACCAGATGGCGCTGCCAAACGGCTGCCGGCTGGTCGGCGTCGAACTAGTGGATGACGCCATAGATTTGCCAAGCTTCCGCCATCCCCTGCGCGCAGCCTACGTTCTCGGCCCCGAAAAAGGCTCGTTATCCCCGCCGTTACTGGCCAAATGCCACTACGTTGTAAAAATCCCGACATCGTTTTGCGTCAACGTTGCCATGGCCGGTGCCATCGTCATGTATGACCGCGTGAAGTCTCTGGCCCGCTTTGCCGACCGCCCGGTCAGCGAGGGTGGCCCGACACCAGACGCGATCCGCCGCGCCATCGCCCCAACCGGCCATCAGAACGGGAATTGACCACCATGCCAACGAAATCACCTAGGCGTTGGCCGAGCCCCAAGCAATCGTTGGGATCGCGCCGGTCGTTCGTCACCCATCTGTTCATTGTAAGCCTAGGGGTCGCCCCCGCCCAAGCCGCGACCGTCGTAGGCACCTTCAACGATTGGACACTTTATTCCAACACCAGTGCCGCTGGAAAAATCTGCTTCCTCGCAAGTACCCCGTCCGCCACTGAACCCGCCAACTTGAAGCGCGATCCAGCCCTCCTCTACATCTCGGCTTGGCCCAAGGACGGCGTAAAATCCGAAGTCAGCGTTAAACTCGGCTTCCCCGTCAGAAAAGCCCCAGACCCTGCCGCCAACATCATCGGCCCGACCCCTGCCAGTTTCAAACTGTTTGCCAAGGATGACCGGGTCTGGGTCGCAGACGCTACTCAGGAGTTGAAACTTCTGGAAGCCATGAAAAAAAGCACGAAGCTGACCGTCCAGGCGACCTCCGAACGCGGCACCGCCGTCACCGACACCTACTCTCTGACAGGCCTCACCGCAGCATTGCAGGCCTTTGCAGCGGGCTGTCCCTAATTGATCCCCCGCACAGAAAACGGCGCAATCGGTCGTTTGCCGTCAAATGTCACTGACCAGCTTGACACCGTCCACTCGTCCGACTTGTTCCGCCCGGCCATTGCGGCATAATATCCAGCGTCAAACAGACAGCATGGCAGGGGATGCGGCGACCGATGACGACAACCACAACAATTCAAGTCGTGTCACAACCCACGCTTCGTCCAATCAAGCTCACCGACCTGATCGACGCGATCGGATCCGGCATCCGCGACTTTCGCCGTGCACCCCAATTCGGCCTGGTTTTCGCAGGCCTCTTCGCCGCTGGCGGCTGGCTCCTGATCGCGCTGTTGATTCGTTTCAACATGCCTTACTTTGCCTACCCCCTTGCCATGGGCTTCGCGCTGATTGCCCCCTTTGCCGCCACCGGATTTTACGCTGTCAGCGAACACATCGAGAGCGGCAAGCCTCTGACCTGGAGCAGCGTTCTATCAGATGTTGGCAAGGCGGCTGGCGGAGAAGTCCGCTGGATGGCTCTCATCACGGGCTTCGCGCTCATCATCTGGATGGACATTGCAGCCTTCCTCTTGTTTGCTTTTACGAGCTTCGAGATCATCACCGTCGACACCCTGAAAAACCTGCTGACAACACCAACCGGATGGTTTTTTGCCTTCCTGGGCAACGTGATCGGCGCGATCATCGCAATGGCCGTGTTCTCGATTTCGGTGGTGTCTTTTCCAATGCTCTTTGACCGCAAAGTCGACTTCGTCACCGCCATGACGACAAGCGTCGGTCTCGTTACAGCCAACCCGTGGCCCATGATGGTCTGGTGTGCCATCATCGCCGCCAGCATGGCGATTTCCATTGCCACAGGTTTCTTAGGCCTTCTGCTCACCATGCCCGTTATCGGCCATGCAACTTGGCACCTCTATCGCAAAGCGGTCGCCGCCGCCTGACGGCGTTCCCAGGTGGCAGCCCGCGCCCGTTGAAATAGAGCTTGTCGGCATATGCCCCGCCCCCTAAGGGACAATACATCTTCAGCGCAATCTGCCACCCATCGACCGCTGGAAATCGCAGGCGCATACGCCCAACCTTTGGCCGCAACCATCCCGTCCTGATCCAGCAACCCAACCGCTATAGCGACGCTCAGTGCGCAAAGCGACAGGGCAAGCCCAACTCAATATTCAATCGTGATTCGACGTGCACAGCATCGTCTTTCAGTAGTGTCGCGATTGACCGCTCGTTGTAAGCTCTCAGGGGATCAGTTACAGCCGACACACCGCCCGCTCTTCGTTATAGTCAGGCGTCAAGGTCGAGTAAGGAGTGCGAGCAGGCCGCAATCATAGAGCGCCACAATCGGCCCATCGGAGTGTTATTATGATTGACGGCGAAAACCTGACCTGGAGCTATATTGCGCTTTTTGTCGTCGTGGGTTTTCTCGCGCAGATTATCGATGGCGCGCTTGGCATGGCCTACAAGGTCGCGACCTCAGCCGTGCTGCTCGGTCTCGGACTGCCGCCTGCGATTGTCAGCGGCTCAGTGCATGCAGCCAGTTCATTCACGAGCTTAGCGTCGGGGCTCGCCCACTGGCACCTTGGCAACGTCGATCGTGGCCTCATGCTTCGCCTCATGATCCCAGGGGCAATCGGCGGTGCCATCGGCGCTTTCGTCCTTTCAAAAGTGTCCGGCGAGATCCTCCGGCCGTGGATCAGCGCCTACCTCATGCTGCTGGCCTGCTATATTTTATGGCGCGCATTCAAAGTGGCGCAGAACCTCACTGCACCTGTCCCCAAAAGCGTGATGCCTCTCGGCTTTGCCGGTGGTCTTTGCGACGCCATTGGCGGCGGCGGTTGGGGCCCCATCGTGACCACGACACTGGTGAGCCACGGGGTACCGCCGCGCTACGCGATCGGCTCAGCCAATGCCGCAGAATGCGTCGTCACGATTATGATTGCCGGCACGCTCTTCGCAACAATCGGCCTGACGATGTGGCCGATCATTGCAGCTCTCGTCGCAGGCGGCCTGATCGCAGCCCCGTTCGCCGCTTTAGCCACGAAACATCTCGACGAGAAAATACTCATGATACTTCTCGGCACCGTGATCTTCCTCATCAGCGGCCGAACCCTGTTCCATGTTCTTTTTTGAGCCCTCGATAGATTTTTACGCGAACGCAAAACCCGGTTTGGCCTTACCCCGCCCGCCACAACTGAACGTAGATCGCGCCCTCACCGCCGTGGCCCGCCGCCGCCTGCGTATAGCTGACCACGATGGCCAGCATGAGTCGTGGTCTTGCCGATGTATTTCATTGTTATGTCAAGGTGTCTTGATCGGCTCGTCGCCTTCGATCAAATCCCTCAGCGTCATGACCCTTGGTCGTGCCGGATCAGACTCGAATGTATTCTGTGTGAGATCAGGGTTGGCCAGTCTCGCCGACCCATACGACTCTCGGCCTATGGAGTCCCCTAAGATTCTGGGCTCTCCATTCCACCGTTCCGTCAATGCGATCCCAGGCGCTAGTCCGTAATGGGATGTCCCGGTTAATGCAGGCATCGGCGCCGCTGTGCGATCAAAGCCTGGGATTTCTCGAATTGGCCCCTGTAACTTAACAACGGCTGGCGTCGTCTGCACAGACTCGACCTGTCGAGCATCTCGTGTCGAGACCGGGTTTGATATCCAGCCCCCCGGATGCGAAGGAAGTCGCCGCTCATCCTTGAAGTGCCCAGCAAGTCGCTGCACAGGCTGCGTGCCGGAGCCCATGACTTGAACCATAACCGCCAAGCCAATCACCAACGTCAACGTCGTAAGAGCGCCATATCCGGCGGCAATCAGCTCTGCCCGGCGAGCCCAATTAGATGGACCCGTTGCCAAGCCTCCAAACAAGGCGGACATTCTGTCTCGCGCCGCCACAACGGGGAAAGCGGCTCTCGACAGCCACTCCGTCAGAGGCAAAGGCCAGAACGCAGCTCTGCGGACCGACCGCCAACAAAAACAACCGCTGGTATCGGTATTCGCCGATCTCGCCATGGGCCCAACACTCACTAAGGTATCTTCTTACTAACCATATCAGCGGTCCCAAACCCGCAAAAGCTCCAAATGCTTGCAGGATGAAAAACAGCTTCCTGTCGTGGAGTCTCGCAGAGTTCAGAGCTGCCGTTGCAGCTGTACGCGAGGGCTGATAGAATGTGCGCTGATGGCAGTGTCGATCGCCGAGAGCTGCGCATGAACGCCGGGCACAGTACTGCGTAAGGGGTATGCATATGCGTTTGCTATGTGCGGCAATAGCTCTCTCTATAGCGCTATTCTCGTCATCCAGTTTGCGAGCCCAGGATTCAGCCGGCACGTCCGGTGCATCACCAAAGGCTAGCATTTTTCTGAGCCCTGCTGAAATCGAAGAGATTCGCAAAGGTTCAGCGTGTCGCACACTCGTTCAGCAATTTTTCAAACTACAAAAAGAAATGGGCACAAGCGGACTAACGACTGATTTTTTTGACTTAAAAATTCTGCCGGTGGATGAATTAATCACTGGTCAAAAAGGAAAATATTACGCGGTCTATCTGAAGGATGCGGCCAAGAGCGAAAGATTTCAGTTTCCTGGCGGGCGCTATGTCATAGAAGACTTCAAGACGCGATTTAACCAGTCCTTGAGCCAGTTTGTCCGCTCCGTATTGGCTGTCGTTTCTGCGGGCGCTGACTATGGGTTATACGTTCGCGGCGGTTCCAGTTCGACGGCCTTCTCGGTAAAGCGCGAGCTGGTTGCGGGTCATCAATACAAGAAGATCACCTTTCTTCCAAAGCTCGGAGACAATTCATACCGGCAAGACCCGGCTCCTGCGCGGTCAATTCCCAACGAATACAACAATGAAGATCTTGCTTTCTTGCGCGCCGCATTCCTGCAGGACATCATGAATGGATTTTTCCCGATAAAAAAACCCGTCGTGCTGCAAGGGACCGTTTCGCCGTCTATGGATGCCGGCGAGCAATACGCAGAGATCCTTCTATTCGTCGATTGGTAACGACGGCGCACAGTCACGTATCTCTCTGAACTGAGATCAAATTTAAGATTCGATGATAAGAGCCTGATGCTATGCTGACCAGATCCCTGATTTCGTGCGTTGTCATCCTACTGATGGGATGTTTCGCAATCACTTGTCCCGCTTTGGCCGAGACGCCCAAGAAGCCCGTTCCAAACCCCGCGCCATCTCCGGCTACTAAGTCTGGCGTTTATCTCTCGCCCGCTGAGATCGAAGAAATCAAGAGCGGTTCGGGCTGCAAAAACACAGTCCGTCAGATTGTCGCTCTTAAAAAAAAGATGGCCGCCAGCGGCCTTAGTACCGATTTCTATGAGCTTTCAATTCTTCCAAATGAACAGCTCGTAAAGGGAAAACAAGGCAGCTATTATACCGTTTTTCTGAAAGATGCCGAACGCAAAGAGCGTTTTCACTTTCGCGGGGGCGTCTACACGATCGAAGACTTTGACACGAGATTCCGGGGTTCGCTTTCCCAATTCGTCCGCGAAGTTTTAGCCCCCCTTCACGGCGGCGTTCAATACAGTCTCTATGTGCGAGGGAGCGCGAGTTCTCGGCGTATGAGCGGAAAGCGGGAAATCAGCGAAGAATTTCCATTTAAAAGCTTAAGCTACCTGCAAAACGTTGCACCGGATCTATACGACGCCAATGCCAGTGGCATCGTGACCTTCGGTCAGCGATACGGGAACGAGGAACTGCCCTATCTGCGCGCAGCCTTTCTGCAAAAGATCGTTGCAGACATGTACCCCCTGAGTAAGCCAGAAGTCCTCCAGAGCATGGTCTCTGAAAGCCGCTCGCGGAGCGAACAATATGCTGAGTTGCTCCTGTTCATAGAATGGCAGCGCTAAAAGAACTCGTCAGGCGTTGAAGCAGAATTCCTTGTTAAAAGCCAAGGACCCTCTCACCCCCTAACCCGCCCGCCGCAACTGAACGTAGATCGCGCCCTCACCGCCATGGCCCGCCGCCGCCTGCGTGTAGCTGACCACGATGGCCCGCATGTCGGGCTCGGCAAGCCACCGTGGCACATTGCGCCGCAACACTCCGCGCGGCTCGGCGCGACCATGCTCATGACCGTTTGGCTCGCCGCCATCGCCAAACCATCCGGTGCGGACCGGTGCACCCTTACCGGTGATCACCAGCACCCAACGGGCACCATTTCGATAGCATGACGTCAAAAATCGCCGCAGCGCCGCATGAGCCTCGTCCTGATACATCCCGTGCAAATCGATCCGCGCGTCGATCTCGACCTGGCCGGTCCGGATACGTCGCGCACTTTTGCGGTCGAACGCGGCCAACTCTGGCGTCTTGGTGGCCGTTTTGGCGACCGCCACCGGCCCAGTCACGACCGGCAGCCCTGGCAAAGGCAACGGCCCCGCCGCACCCAAACCGGCCTTAGTCTTCCCCTTGCGCACTTTGACCGCGACCGGCTCGAACACCGCTTCATCCGCCCCGTCGAGCACGCGGCCCTTGGCCTTTCGCAACGGTTTCATCGTCGACGCTGCATGATCCCACAGGTCCTGCTCTTCCGCACTCAACCCGGCCTTGATCTTGCGCCCGCGCGTCCCGGCTCCACCGCTCATTGCGCCCCCCGGGGCAGCAGCACAAAAAAGTCCGCGCGATGCTTGGTCACACCGGCAAGCGCCAGCGCCACATCCCCGGTGCCGAAAAAAATATCGCCTCGCTCTGGCCCCTTGATCGCCGAGCCGACATCTTGAGCGACCATCAGACGCGAAAACCCGCCCGGCCCCGCATGCGCCATCCCCGGCGCAACGACATAGACCGGCAATCCCAGCGCATGAAACGCCGTATCGACGGCCAGACTCCGGCCCTCATGCAGCGGCGTCCCCATCACGCCTTCCGCCGCATCGCCATCAATACGTCGAAAAAATACAAAGCTTTCGTTGCGCCACAGCACCGTTCGCGCCCGCGCCGGATCGGCCTTCAGCCAGTCGGTAAGCGATTGTAAAGTCAGCCCGTCCGCCGCCATTTCCCCAGCATCAAAGAGCACCCGCCCGACCGACGTATACGGATGCCCGTTCTTGCCGTCGTATGTAACGCGCATCTGCGACCCGTCCGGCAGTGCAATCACACCCGATCCCTGAACCTGCAGAAAAAACGCGTCGACCGGATCAGCCAGAAAGCAAAGCTCCAGCCCGAGACCCGCCAGCGCCCCCTCTTCGATCTGCCGCCGCGTCGCATAAGGCTCAACGCCGAGCGACGTCCGCCGCACATGGGTCAAACCCGCGCTCTTTGCCCCGCGCTCGCTCTCCGCCACAACGTTTTCAAGGTCCCCAGGCCGCCTGAAAACCGGCACCGTAAATGCCGCCGTTCGGTCGAGCGAACCCGCAATCACCGGTTCATAGTACCCAGTAACAAATCCAGCTGGCCCGTTGTGTACGACCCGATGCGGCTCAAAGTTCGACTCGAAAAACCCTTGCGCTTGAGAAGGTGTGACACCAACTGCCGCCAACGCAAGGGCCAGCCGAGCCGCCTCAGCCAACGCCCCATCCCCAACTGAAACGACGGATGCCGAGGCGCAAAATGCAGCGAACGCCGCCCTGTGATCGTCTTCGACCCATCCAGGCAGCGCTGCAAATTCCACCGGCTCGTATCGAAATTCAGGCAACGTCATCAATCACATCCGGCAAGCGAGGCACATCCACCCCTCCACTTTTGAGTTCCCGGACAAGTGCATGGTTGAGCACGCCGATCCGGGGTTCTTACCGCTCTCACATTGGTAATAAAACCCGGATCGGCATCGCTAAAGTCCACCCGCGATCAACTGCGAACCCGTCAAGGCTCCTGTGTCGCAATCACCCGCCAATTCAAGCTCTGCCGGGCTTTCGCCGTCGATACGTCACGGCTGAACGTCCACACGTCTGTGACTTCGCGGATCTTCTGGGGATCCCCACCGGTCACAGCCCCGCTGCGATCGCGGGTCGCCGTAATCAATTGGCTGACAAAGCGGACGGTGATGTTGGCCACGCCGTTCTTGATCTCTGTCTCGACGATATCGGCCTTGTTGATCCCGACGAAGCTCTGGTCGATGAGTTCGCCCCGTTTGTCGCGCGCTGCCATCTCAGCCAGGAATTCATCGTTCACTTCCCGGCTCAAGAGTTCCTTGAGGGTCTTGCGATTGCCCTCGGCAAACGCCGTCACGATCATTTCATAGGCTTGCTTTGCGCCTTTGACGAAATGCCCGGGTTCGAATGCGGCATCGTACTGATAGATCTTCAGCAGGCCCTGCGCGATGGTAGCGTCCCCACCCGCAAACGTCAGCATCCGCTGTTCAGCGTCCGCGACGGCCACCTCGGGTCCTTGCGGCCCGTCTGCCGCCGCAACGGTTTCGCGTCGCGGCATCGTGACGACTTTACCGCCGTCGCCGCCTGCAGCCCGTCGGCGTTCTGCATTTTGCCGCTCGGCCCGCCGCTGCTCCTCGCCGCCGTCAGCGTCCTTGCCAAGGACACTCCGCAGCTTGAGCACTGCGATCACTGCAACCAGGATCGTCAGAAGCGTGAACACGTCCATTTTGCCATCCATGATGAGCCATTTGCCTTCTGTTGGCATAACGATCGGCGCGCAAATACGGCGGTACGATGGGATGTTTTATTCATGACAATCGGCCCAATCGCCGTAGAGGCGGTCCGCAAAAGCTTGCAGACACGCCGCGAACCACTGATATTGATTTAAGGTACCTGCGCTCCAATGCCAACCACCATAACGGTGCAGCCCTGATGGTACCCCGCGTTCAAGCAACAAAGAGCCGCTCAATATGCCCTCCCTGGGCCTGATCATACTGCTCCTGCTGATTGCCTTGCCCCTGCTCGAGATCGCGGTCTTGATTAAAGCGGGCGCGATGATCGGCATCTGGCTGACGTTAACGATCATCGTAATCACGTTCATCCTCGGCACCATGGTAGTCCGGCTCCAGGGCTTTGGCGTCATGCGCCGTGCAATGGCCGCAACCCGCTCCGGCGAACCCCCCGTCGAGCCGATGATGGAAGGCCTTCTGCTCATGTTTGCAGGCGGCTGTTTGATCGCCCCCGGCTTCATCACCGACACCATCGGGCTTATGTTGCTGGTCCCAGTCATCCGCCAGATCACGGCCCGCTGGGTTTTAGCACGCGGGTTTCCTATCGCTGTCCGAATGCGTCGCGGCCGTACGCCGTATCGCGAACCCGACCCATACACACCCCACGGCCCATCGCGCCGGTCGGGCCCCGCCCCCACAATTGAAGCCGACTATGAACGCATCGATGAAAAGCCAGCCCCACCCAGCAGAACCCCGCCCACAGACCACTCCGCCTGATCGGCGCTTTATCCCAATTGCTCGCAGCCCTTGCCCATGCTAGCGACCCTGCGACTGCGAATAATCCGCATAAAATAAGCCTTGAGAGGGAACACCAATGGCAAACAGCAAATCGCCCGCAGAAGGCCAGCAGCCTCAAACGCCACCGCCGATGCAGGCTCAAGTCGTCGGTCAGTTCATCCGCGATTTGTCGTTTGAAAATCCCAATGTCACCCGTCTCCTGGACGGCCCCGGCGATAACCCAAACCTCAAGATCGAAGTCAACGTCAACGCGGAGCACACGCGTGACGACTTGTTCCAGTCCGCGATCGACTTCAAAGCCCACGCCACCAACAAAGACGGCACGATTTACATCATGGAGTGCGTCTACGGCGGGCTATTCAAGCTCCAGAACGTACCCCAGCAGGCACTCGAACCATTCCTACTGATCAACTGCCCCACGATCCTTTTCCCATTCCTCCGTCGCCTGGTCGCCGACATCACCCGCGAAGGCGGCTTCCCCCCGCTGCTGCTCGACCCCATCGACTTCGGCAGTCTGTACCTCCGCCGCCAACAAGAACTCGCCGCCCAACAAGGCAAGCTGAGCTAAACCCTTATTTATGATTCAATTTTTGCCACTCTGATTAGGCGCCCAAGGGACAAGTCCATTCGCGCTGACATAAGCCGGTAACCTGGGTTTGCACGCAGTGCAAACCCAGGCAAATCCATCATGGCCGCGAAGGCGGCCACCCACGACAGCAGCCCACAAAACGACGGATTATTGAACTATTTCAAAGTCGTAATACGTGTCCATCACCCCGAAAACTTCCCCCAGATCGCCTTCTTACCCAACGGTGCCAAAAACGCCTGATGCGCGGCTAGATCGGCTTCCGTCACCCGCGTCGGCAACGCCGCTGGCCGCACCAGCGCCTTCGCGGCCACCCCGGACCGCCCGCTTTGACCCATGGCCGGTGCCGCACTCTTCGACGACAGCACCAATGCTGCCTGCCGCTCACCCAACAGTTCGATGTAAACGTCGGCCAGCAACAAGCTGTCCATCAACGCGCCATGCTTGATGCGCTTGGTATTGTCGATCCCGTAGCGCTTACACAGCGCGTCCAGCGTATTCGGCCCCGCCGGATGCTTGCGTCGCGCCATGGCGAGCGTGTCGACCACCCGCGTCATGGCGAGCGCTGGTCGCCGCACCCGCACCAGTTCGGCATTCAAAAAACCTATGTCGAACGGCGCGTTATGGATCACCAGCGTATCCCCGCCGATGAACTCCATGAATTGACCAGCAACCGCTGCAAACAACGGCTTATCGCGCAGGAATTCGGTCGAAATCCCGCGCACGTTCTGCGCCTCGATGGGCACATCGCGCTCGGGATTGATGAAGACGTGGTAGTCCTTGCCCGTCGGCAACCGGTTAATCAGCTCGATGCAACCGATTTCAATCAACCGGTCCCCATTCTTGGGATCTAGTCCAGTCGTTTCCGTGTCGAGTACGATTTCCCGCAAGACAAACACCCCCTGGCCGCATCAAAAGCGCGAGATAGCCGTTCCCGTCCGCCCCGCAAGCACCTCTAGAATTTGGTCGATTTGCCGCTGCGTGTCTGTCACCGGCCCCGACGTATCCACCACAAAGTCGGCCCGGCGGCGCTTCTCCGCATCGCTCAATTGTCGTGCCAGGATCGTCTCGAATTTGGCAGCGGTCATACCAGGGCGCGCCATTACCCGCGCCCGCTGCGTCTCTACGTCTGTCGAAACCACAATCACCACATCGACCAGCTTGTCCGCCCCGGTCTCGAACAGCAGCGGGATCTCCAGCACGGCGAACGCAGCGCCCTTTGCCGCCTCTTCATTCAAAAATGCTGTCTCCTCCGCCCGCACCAGCGGATGGATGATCGCCTCCAGCCGCTTGAACGCCGCGTCCGATCCCCCCAGCGCCGCCGACAACCGCGCCCGGTCCACAATGCCCCCCACAGTCGTCCCTGGAAAAGCCGCCTCGATCAACGGCACCGCCTTCCCGGCGTACAACTCATGTACTCGGGCATCGGCATCGAACACGCCAATCCCCTTCGACCGCAGCCAACTGGCCGCTCCCGATTTCCCCATTCCGATCGACCCGGTGAGACCCAGTATCAGCATCAACTCGACCCATGATTCACTTGAAACATTGAGCACTTAGAAAAACGGATTCACGTGAAACATAAAGATTGAGTGTCACGCTTTTGAGCTTAGGATATCGGCCACGATGACATCCCGCAGTTTCGACGTCACCTCGGGCCGCACCCCAAACCACCGCTCAAATCCCGGCACGGCTTGGTGCAACAGCATCCCTAGCCCATCGACAGTCGCCAACCCTGCCAGCCGCGCCTCCCTCAACAATGCAGTCTCCAGCGGCACATACACAATGTCCGACACGACACAGCCTGGATTGAACCCGGCAAAATCAATCCCGGCATCGCCCGAACCTTTAAGGCCCAGCGCCGTCGTATTGACCAATACGTCTGCATCACGAGATGCAATAGAGCGCTTTTCCCAGTCTCCAACAACGACCCGCGAACCAAACTGTGCCGCCAGCGCGTCAGCCCGATCCCGCGTCCTATTGAAAACCCGAACTTCGCGGACACCCGCTTGCAAAAACCCTTGGACTATGGCCCGCGCAGCGCCCCCCGCCCCCAGGATACACACAGGTCCCGCACCGGTATTCCACTGCGGAGCAGCAGCCGTTAGATGGGTCATAAATCCATACGTATCGGTATTGGCCGCGCACAAAACACCGTCTTCGAGCCACAAGGTGTTCGCCGCCCCGACCGCTTCGGCGGAAGCATCCTGACGCTGAGCCGCCGTAAACGCCGCTTCCTTATGCGGAACCGTCACGTTGCATCCAGCAAACCCCGCTGAAGCGAGCGACCCCAGGAACGAACCCAAATCCTCAGGCTTCACCGCCTGCTTGGTATAACTCCCGGCAATCCCGTAAGTTTTGAGCCAATAGCCATGGATCAGCGGCGACCGTGAATGCTCGATGGGCCACCCGATCACACATGCCTTTTTCATGAACTCGTCTCTTCACTAGGCGGGTCCAGGGCGCGCAGCGTCCTGGCCTTCACTGCACTAATCATCCAATGCCCCTCGCGCCCGCAATGCTCCAAGCAACGGCAACAACGGCATTCCCAAAACCGTAAAATAGTCGCCCTCGATGGTTTCAAACAACTGCACGCCACGGCCTTCGAGTTCATAACATCCGACCGACGACAGCACCGCTTGTCCCGCAGAGTCGAGATAGCTGTCCAAAAACGCATCCGAAAACGCCCGCATCGTCAAGCTCACGGTCTGGACGTTTGACCATAGGATCTTGCCATCGCGCACGATCGAAACCGCCGAATGCAACTGATGCGTCTTGCCCCGCAGCGCCAGCAACGTTTCCCGCGCACCAGCCCGATCTTTCGCCTTACTGAACAGTCGGCCGCCCTTCGCCAAAACCTGGTCGCTCCCGATCACCAAAAACCCGGCACGTCGGGCACTGACATCGAGCGCCTTTTCATCCGCCAGAAACTGCGCCAGATCAAAGGGCGGCGCGCATGTTGTGTGGCCAACGAACTGATCGGTCAGCGCTTTCTCATCAATCTGCGCCGGTTCCACCTCGAACGCGACACCCGCCGCCGCCAGCATCACCCGCCGCGCCGAACTCCCCGACGCCAGAATAATTTTTGGAACTGCGCACATCATAGGGCCTCATGCGGCGCAACACCTTCGTTGCGATCCTGCATCAGTCGGATGATCGCTGCCGCGCTCTCTTCGATTGACCGCCGTGTCACATCCAAGATCGGCCAATCGTTCTGCGCACAAATCCGCCGCGAATAGGCAATTTCCGCTGCGATCTGCTGGCGGTCGACATAATCGTCGAGATTACGGTTCGACAGATTTTCCGCGCGGTTACGCCGGATTTCCGAAATCCGCTCAGCACTGGCAACCAGACACACCACGAACGCCGAATGCGGCTCCATCAATCGCGGCGGTAGCGGCATGTTCGGCACGATAGGCACGTTCACGGTCTTGTACCCGCGATGCGCCAGATAAATCGACGTCGGTGTCTTCGAAGTCCGCGAGATACCCAGCAGTATGATGTCCGCTTCGTTTAGATTTTCGGGCATCCGTCCGTCATCGTAACTCAGCGTAAAGTTCATCGCGTCGATCCGCCGGAAATACGACGCATCGAGCACATGCTGGCCGGCGACCGTGGGTGTGCGCGGGGCACCAAGGTAACTCTCAAACATCCCCATGATCGGCGCGAGCACATAGAGCACCGGCAGGTTCAGTTCCTTGCACCGCGCCTCAAGAGCATCAGCGAGTTCCTTATTAACCACCGTATAGAGCACGATCCCCGGCGCCTGCTCGATCTCTTGCAGCACCCGCTTCATCTGCTTCACTGTCCGCACGAGCGGATGGATATGTTCGATCGGCCGCACCATGGCGTACTGAACCGCCGCCGCTTTGGCGATCGTCGTCAGTGTTTCGCCCGTCGAATCTGACACAAGATGCAGATGGAAGTAGCTTGGCGAGGGGTTGGTCATTGGTGGATAACTTTCGACTTTGCCCACAGCCCGGGCAGCTCCGACCGATTGTTCAGCTTCCTGCGCTCACCCGTCAACACATTTGCCCATAACCAGCCCGAACTGCAAAAGTCCAGACCTCGCATCCGCAAAACAAGGATAACCCGCTTCTGCCGGACACGCTCCCCGCTTGTCAACAAATCGTCCCCAGCGCGAACCCCTACAACCTGACCGCCAACCATTTGACTCCAGGACGATTCAATCCATCTTGTGGCCAGCCGTTCCTACTGGCATGACATCTAGCGTCGAACAATTCGGCCCATCCCCATCCTGGGGATAGTCTGGGGATGCCACCTTAATCACCGCAATCCACGGCTTAAGAGTCATAATAAGAGAATCTAAGAATCTTTCAGATTCAAGTGAAGAGGCAGGCAAGAAGATGAAGAGCGGGTCACCGGACATGGCCAAGGTTTCAGTCAAGGGTGGAGTTCATCGCCGGTTTCTCGATCCGCTCAACGGCAAAGCCATTTCCCCGCCCCCGATCTGGCTAATGCGCCAGGCAGGCCGCTACCTGCCCGAATATCGCGCCACCCGCGCCGAGGCCGGCAGCTTCCTGAACCTGTGCTACAATCCCGCGATGGCCGCCGAAGTGACCCTGCAGCCGATCCGCCGCTACGGCTTTGACGCCGCAATCCTCTTCTCTGACATTCTCGTCGTTCCCGACGCACTCGGCCAAACCGTCAGCTTCGTCGAAGGCGAGGGCCCGCGCTTGGAACCCATCCGCGAAGCGGCAGCCCTTGCCCGCCTCAAACCGGGCTCAGCCTCAGCCAAATACGCCATCATCTGCGAAACCGTCGCACGCCTGCGCCAAGACCTTCCGGCTGAAACGGAGCTGATTGGCTTTTGCGGTGCGCCTTGGACGGTTGCCACCTACATGGTCGGCGGCCAAGGCTCGACCGATCAGGCCCACGCCCGAGGGATGGCCTATCGCGACCCACAAGCCTTCCAACACCTGATGGACATCCTCGTCGAGACCTCGATTGAATATCTCTCCGGTCAGGTCGAGGCAGGCGCTGGCGTACTGCAGATCTTCGACAGTTGGGCTGGCAGCTTGCCCGACGGCGAATTCGCGAAATGGGTTGTTGCACCCACCAAGCGCATCGTGTCAGCCGTCAAAGCAAAGCACCCGACCATCCCTGTGATCGGCTTCCCGCGTGGCGCATGCGGCTTGTCCAAAACCTTCATCGAACAGACCGGCGTCGACGCCATCAGCTGCGATACCGCCATGCCGCTCTCCGTCATGCGCGGCCTCCAGGACACCGGCAAGGCCGTCCAGGGCAACATCGACCCGTTGCTCCTCGTTGCAGGCGGGGAAGCTCTAAATCGCCGCATCGACGAAACGCTGGCGGCCCTCGCCGACAAGCCGTTCATCTTCAACTTGGGCCACGGCATTGTGCCCCACACCCCGCCAGCCCACGTCGCTCAGTTGGTCGACCGCGTCCGCGCCTGGAAGGCCTAATCGCGCATTGCCGCATGACCCCATAGCAAGGACACCGCCCCCTCCATGTGGCTGCTCTATCTAAAAGCGTTTCACGTCATGGCCGTCATGGCCTGGATGGCAGGCTTGTTCTACTTGCCGCGCCTCTATGTCTATCACGTTGAAGCAACACCGAATTCCGACACAACCCGCACATTCGAGGTGATGGAAACCAAGCTTTTGCGCCTCATCATGAACCCGGCGATGATCACCGTCTGGATCACAGGTCTGATCCTCGTGTGGCAGCAAGACCAATACCGCGATGGCTGGTTCCTCGCAAAATTCGCGTTGGTCCTCGCCATGTCGGCTTTTCACGGCACGCTGGCGAAATGGCGCAAACAATTGGCCAACGGCACGAACACCCACGACAGCCGTTACTTCCGGATCGCCAATGAAGTCCCAACAGTTCTGATGGCCGTCATCGTCGTAATGGTCATCGTTAAACCGTTCTGAAGATACAGTCGCTGGCCGGGCACTTTCAGAAAACTTCCAATAAAAACAGCAACAAAATCAAGATTGTCTTGTTCACGTTTGATTAAATTAACCTCAAGCCCGCGCTGGACAGCACCCCGGCGCGCCTGCATACACGCATTCAGCCGGACGACATTGGCTTGCCCGGGGGATCGACGCATGACAGTCCAAAAAATGGCAATGGCAATGGCGTTGCTACTGCTTGTAACTCCAGCCTCTGCCAAGACCTGCGAAGAATTGGCTGCAGCATGCGTCAAGCAAGCCGGCCACGCCGTGTGTTTTGACAATGTCCGTATGAAACGCTGCAAGTCGACGAACGTTTACACCGCGCCCGATGGCAAATCTTCCCCAGCCACCAAGCCAAGGTAAGCGAGCACGTTTCGCTGTTTTTCGTCCGGTTCGGTTATAAAGCAGCGCGAGTCACTGACGCGCCACACAAACATGCTTTCGTTTTCTGACGAACTCTGCTAGCGATTGGTTGGATAAAGAAAAAGCAAGGCCTCCCCGGCTGAGCTGCCGGTTGAATTTCGCGGTCATTGCGAACAATCAGGCCGCATGGGTCCATCCCGTGCCCGTAAAACCCCGCTCTCGAAAATACCCCCTGTCACGTTTCTCGCTGCAGCCCACGATCATTCATCGTCCCGCCCCATTCGACCTATCGGCCGCTCTCACGCGTTGAGGGCCGCCCCGGAGTACCCATAATGAAGGAAATGAAGCTTGAGGATTTGAAGCTCAAATCCCCAACTGAGATGTTATCGTTTGCCGAACAGGTTGGCGTTGAGAACGCGTCGACGCTGCGCAAGCAAGAACTGATGTTCGCCGTTCTCAAGGAACTTGCTGCCAAGGAAACCGACATCATCGGTACCGGCGTGGTCGAAGTGCTGCAAGACGGCTTCGGCTTCCTGCGCTCCCCCGACAGCAACTACCTCCCAGGCCCAGACGACATTTACGTCTCGCCCTCCCAGATCCGCCGCTTCGCGCTCCGCACCGGCGACACGGTCGAAGGCCAGATCCGCTCACCCAAAGACGGCGAGCGCTATTTCGCACTCCTCAAAGTGAACAAGATCAACTTCGAAGAGCCCGAAGCCGCCAAGCACAAAGTCAACTTCGACAACCTGACGCCGCTTTACCCCACTCAGTGGCTGAAGATGGAAGTCGAAGACCCTACAATTAAGGATTTCTCCTCCCGCGTCATAGACATCGTCTCGCCCATCGGTAAAGGCCAGCGCGCCCTGATCGTCGCTCCGCCGCGCACCGGTAAAACCGTGCTGTTGCAGAACATCGCGGCCTCGATCGCCAAGAACCACCCCGAATGCTTCCTGATCGTCCTGCTGATCGACGAACGCCCTGAAGAAGTCACCGACATGCAACGCTCGGTGAAGGGCGAAGTCGTCGCCTCCACCTTCGACGAACCCCCCTCGCGTCACGTCCAAGTCACTGAAATGGTGATAGAAAAAGCAAAACGCCTCGTCGAACACAAGCGCGACGTCGTCATCCTGCTCGACAGCATCACACGCCTCGGCCGCGCCTATAACACCGTCGTCCCCTCGTCCGGCAAGGTCCTGACCGGCGGCGTCGATAGCAACGCCCTCCAGCGCCCCAAGCGCTTCTTCGGTGCCGCGCGAAACATCGAAGAAGGTGGCTCGCTCACCATCATCGCCACCGCCCTCGTCGATACCGGCTCGCGCATGGACGAAGTCATCTTCGAAGAATTCAAAGGTACCGGTAACTCGGAAATCATTCTCGACCGCAAAGTTTCCGACAAGCGCGTGTTCCCAGCCATCGACATCGCCCGCTCCGGCACCCGCAAAGAAGACCTGCTCATCCCCAAGGATCAGCTCCGCAAGGTCTACGTCCTGCGCCGCATCCTCAACCCGATGGGCACCATGGACGGCATCGAATTCTTGCTTGACAAACTCAAGCAGACCAAAACCAACTCCGATTTCTTCCAAAGCATGGACACCGCTTCAAAGAACTAACCGACAAAAGCCCCTCGCCCGCGCGAAGGGCTTTTTCTTTTCAAGCGCGCGTCACCCCCGTAAGGACTGGAGCAAAACATCGACAATGGGACCCTCTGTGCCAAGCCAACCAGCTGACCTTTTGCATTGGACCCCGCGCCCGCTCCCACCGACAACTCCCCTGCGCGGCCGCTTAGCGATCCTCGAACCTCTCGATCCTTCCCGCCACGCGGATGATCTCGCCGCCGTTTTCCTGGCAACCCCGGATGATGCTTGGGACTTCCTCCCTTACGGCCCCTATCGCGACGAGGCCCCGTTCCGTGCTTGGCTCGCAGCCGTGGCCGCCAAATCCGACCCGCTGTTCCACGCCATCCTCGATGCCCGCACCGGGCAAGCCTGCGGCCTCGCAGCGCTCATGCGCATGGATCAAGCCAACGGCGTCATCGAACTGGGACACATCCACTTCGGCTCAACCCTGAAGCAAACTCCCGCCGCTACCGAAGCGATTTTCCTTTTCATGACCCGCGTGTTCGACGAACTGGGCTACCGCCGCCTCGAATGGAAATGCAACGCCCGCAACCTTGCTTCCCGCAAAGCCGCCCTCCGCTTTGGCTTCACCTATGAGGGGACGTTCCGCCAAGCCGTGATTGTCAAAGGCCGTAACCGGGATACCGACTGGTTCTCGCTGCTCGATCACGAGTGGCCGACTGTGAAAGTAGCTTTAACCTGCTGGCTTTCACCAGACAATTTCGACGCCGATGGCCACCAGCGCCAGACACTGTCCTCCGTTTCACAACGCCGATAACCGGCCTGCAAGCCTGATACCCCAACGCGTGCGGGAGAGGGTTATCGAACCACTGCTCAAACGCATTTGTTTTCAGGAAAAACAAATCGTTCCGAGCGGAACCTTCGTACTGAACCTGTGTTGTGAATGACGAAGCTGGCGGCTTGCCAGACGCGTGCGTGCCCAGGAGGGCGATGATGATGTTGAGTTCGGTTGCCATTACGAGAACTCCAGTTCGGTCGAGCGCAACGCCAGCGCCGAGGACCAAGAAGCCGATCGGCCAACCCTCGGCTGGTGACACCGCACAGACGTCGTTCACCCTTCCAGGGCAGACGGACACCGCGGATTTACACGATACCGAACTGTCGCAACTCCGCAGTCTCTTCTCCTGACCGCCAGACCATTCGATTATCCCAACCGATCGCCCCCCATGCGAGAACGCGCTTGCTCCCTTTGAAAACATCGGTCGTGGCGATCGCGCTGTGCAGCCTCGCACTGTCGGGATGCGCCGACAATCGGCTGGACGGTGGCGCGTCCAGCGATCCAGTCGCGCGCAAAGCAAAGCCCCCTCCGAGCCAGACGGCCAACCGAGACGTTCCAGAATACGTCTATCGCGGCGGCCACGACCCCGTTACCGGCCAGGCTGACATCCGCAACTGACGCGCTCCAACAATGTGCCAACCTGACTTCTGGTTCTGCAGATCACCTTCGCGCCCGCAAACGCCGCATAAATGCGCGCATGCCCCGCCTGAGAACTGCCCGATCCGCGCGTCCAGTAAGCCTCAGCCCAGTTGACAAGCCCGGCGAACTCTTTGGCATCTTCACCCGATTGAGGCCCCCGCGCCAGCAATCCAGCCCGGCAGTCCTCCCAAGGCAAATCCAACCAGACCAGCGCCGTCGCGCGGGGCGCGACACAATCCGCAAGCCAACCGAACACGCCCTCAAACACCCAGTTCGACGCCGCCGCCTTATCGCACGCCATCGCAATGGCATCCGCCTGCCCGCGTTTGCGAAGCGAGGCTTGATGTTCCCAATAAATCGAATCCATTGACGTGACCTGGCACCATGCCTGCGCCGCGATCAGATTGGCCAGGGTCGATTTTCCAGATCCGCTATTGCCGATAATCAAAACCCGCAGTCCGCCGTCCGAAGGCTGAAAAAGTGGATTCACGTGAAACAGTCCCATCCGAAATCCTGGATTCACGTGAAACATGAGGTCATTGAAGCACACCGTTTACTTCAGGAAAAAGATCTAACAAACATCTCGCGATAGTTGAGCGACCGATTCACGTGAAACATCTGTCTGTTTCAATGACCGCTTCAAATCATTCGGTCATCCCGGCTGTCATACAACAAATTAAATCCGAACCAAACCTGCGCACAGTGCCTCCCCAGGGAACGGCACCCACGACGCTGCGACCGAGTTCTAATCCCCCGACAAAGCAAAGCCCTGCCTCGTGGTATCACGAGCAGGGCTGCCATCTTCCGATGTATGACCGGGGTGTCCGGTTTTGAATTCGAGGCTCTGAGATTTGCATTCGGCCGAATGCTGTGTCTCGCCCTCGCATGACGGTCTCATATTTTGATTTTGATGGCTCGTCGATTTGCCTAAATGGATTTTGATGTCCGATTTAGATCACGAGCCGGTGTGGTGCTGGGGTGGAGACATTGATCCTCCAAGGCGACCTATCCTGCGGCGACTGCTTCGCGATTTCCTTAGCGGCCCGTCCAGCAGGCGGCGGTGAAATCGCTGCTGTGAATGGATGTCGTGGTGCCCTGGGCGGGCGAGCAGGAGATCTATTTCACAGTGCGTTCGACACCTCAAAAGCTACGCCGATCATTGCCAAAGTCAATCGACCAATTTCGCAACAGCGAGCAGGCGATCAGATTGAACCAGGTCGCGCAGCCCGTCTCAACTCACGCAGTTTCGGCTTCAGATCGCCAGCATTCAGAACCGGCGGTGCGCAGAATGACCCAAGACACACGTAAGCCGCAGCCTGTCCCTCAACCGGCAACTTGCCCGCCAACCCCGCCAAATCGTAATTCGCCGCGTCATCCAAACGATAGACCATCGCTCCCGGCAATCCCGTCTTCAATGCGGCCTCAAAAAGCCCATCCCCGCTCACACCGTTCGAGATCACCACCAATTGCGGCGCGATCAGATTGACCGAGTTCGCAAGAAAGCCGGCATGTTGGGTCATGGCCCGGCGCACATCGCCCGAGAAAGCCCGATGAACCGCCTCCGCCCGTTCCACAAACCCGACGTCGCCCGTCACCAGGAAAAGCCCCATCAGGTTCGCCAGCATCATGGCATTCGCGTTCGGCTCGGCACCATCGGTCGCAACGCGCATACGCACGATCACGTCGTCTGCATCGTCGGCAGTGGTCGCATATCCCCCGTCCGGCCCATCCCAATAGTGCCGGGCGAGAACGTCCTCCCACGTCAATGCCGCCGCAAGATACCCCTCTTCCAGCGTCGCCTGATGAAGTGCCATAGCCGCGCCGATCATGTTCGCATAGTCGGACGCCGTCGCTGAGCAATTGAGCTTGCCCGCCCGCGCCGAATGCGCCAGCCGTCCCTCGACCATCATCTCCGCCTCGACAAACGCGAACGCCTGCCGTGCCAGCACAATCCATTCCGGCCGTTCAAACACCACGCCGGCCTTGGCCAGCGCCGCAATCATCAGGCCGTTCCAGTCGGCAAGAATCTTATCGTCAAACCCCGGACGAATGCGCTGATCTCGGACCGCCATCAATTTGCGCTTGAGGATCGCAAGCTTATCTTCCTCCGCATCGCTCATCAGCTCCCGCGAGGCCAACCGGTTCAGAATGCTATGCCCCTCCCAGTTCCCGCCGGGCTTCACGTCATAGATCTGCCCGAACACCTTCGCGACATCTGCCCCTAACACCGCAACGAGTTCGTCATACGTCCAGACATAAAACTTGCCTTCCTCGCCCTCGCTGTCGGCGTCGAGTGACGCAGCAAACGCGCCACCCGGCGCGATCATCTCCCGCTCGAGCCAGGCCACCGTCTCCGCTATCCGCACCTCAAACAGCCTGTTGCCCGTCTCCCGGTAAACCTCCGTCATCAGGTCGATCAGCAGCGCGTTGTCGTAGAGCATCTTTTCAAAGTGCGGCACCAGCCACCGCTCATCGACCGCATAGCGCGCGAATCCGCCGCCCAAGTGATCGTAAATCCCGCCCTGACAGATATGGATCAACGTTTTTTCGACGGCAGCCTTGACCAACGGCTGGTCGTACCGGATAGCCCCCCGCCATAGCAGCCAGAAGAAGTTCCACTGCGGAAACTTTGGTGCGCCTTGGAGACCGCCGTTCTCGCCGTCCACCGCCCTCAGGAGTCGCGCACACAAATCCTCCAGCCCCTGATCGGTGATCGCAAACGAGGCATCCGCTGGCGACCGCTCGGCAAGCAGTCCGGTGATAAGTTGCGCGTTGTGATCGACCGTCTCGCGATCGTTCGCATAAATGTGCGCCGCCTGCCGCAGAACGTTGACGAACGGCGGCTTGCCATACCGCCCGTCTTTCGGAAAATACGTGCCGCCCCAGAACGGTTTGGCGTCGGTGTCGAGAAACATCGTCAGCGGCCATCCGCCCTGCTCGCCCAGCCGATGCAGCGCGCCCATATAGATCGCGTCGATATCGGGCCGCTCTTCGCGGTCGACCTTGATGCACACGAACAGCCCATTCATGACATCGGCTGTCGCTTGGTCCTCAAAGCTCTCATGCGCCATCACATGACACCAGTGACAGGCCGCATACCCGACCGATAACAGGATCGGCTTGCCCGTCTGCCTTGCCTCCGCCAGCGCCTCCGGCCCCCAGGCCCACCAGTGCACCGGATTATCCTGGTGCTGCAGCAGATATGGCGACGTCTCGCGCGAAAGACGATTTTCACTCATAACGGGGTTCCTCGTGGAAACGGTCAACGTCGTTCCATATAGATAGGATTCCAAAGGCCGTCTTGGAGGCTTCGTTCACCATGGAGCAGCGCCGTTGGAACCCGCCGACGGGAGTGGTGACCAGTCATCGGGAGGACAATGCCTATAAGGTCATCTGCTCTTCCCATTCTTCTCCCCATGGGGAGAAGATGCCCACAAAGCAGATGAGGGGTTCCTTGACTTGAGCATCAAGGACTTGATGCCTAAGGACTTGATGCCCAAGTCCCGCATCCCAATTCCAACGATACGAGCGTCATGCCCACGTTCACCATCTTCGCGCTCTCGACGCCGCCGGGCCGATCCGCCCTCGCGGTCATCCGCATCTCCGGCCCTGGCGTCGGCGCGATCCTGGATGCGATGGCCACCCCACGTCCCAAGCCCCGTTTCGCAGCCCTCCGCCGCCTGATCGACCCCGCGACCGGCGACATCCTCGATGAAGCCATCGTCCTTTACTTCGCAGCACCCAAAACCGAAACCGGCGAAGACATGGCCGAGTTCCAGGTCCATGGCGGCAAGGCCATCGTCCGCGCCGTCCTCGACGCGCTCGCAAACTGTCCCGGCAGCCGCCCCGCCGAACCCGGCGAGTTTGCCTCCCGCGCCTTTGCCAACGGTAAGCTCGACCTTGCCCAGATCGAAGGCCTCGCCGATCTGATCGACGCTGAAACCCAAGGCCAGCGCCAGCAAGCGATCGCCCAGGCAACCGGCCTTCAATCCAAACGGTTCGACGCCTGGCGCGACGAAGTCCTCCGCGCCATGGGCCTTGTCGAAGCCGCTATTGATTTCTCCGACGAAGCGGATGTGTCAGACAAGGCCGTCACCCAAGCCGAGCGCGCAGCCCGTACCCTCCGCGCTAGCATCGCAGCCCACCTCGACGATGGCCACCGCGGCGAAATCCTGCGCGACGGTTTCCGCGTCGTCCTTGCCGGTCCCCCCAACGTCGGCAAGTCGAGCCTTCTCAACGCTCTCGCCCGTCGCGACGCCGCCATCGTCTCAGCCGAACCCGGCACCACCCGCGACGTGATCGACGTCCGCCTCGACCTGGAGGGTCACGCCGTCATCGTCTCGGATACGGCGGGCATCCGCGAAACATCCTCCACCGTCGAACAGGAAGGCATCCGCCGCACCCTCGAAGCCACCCGCAACGCCGACCTCGTCCTCTGGCTCACCCCCACCGACTCATTTGACGGCGCAAATATCCCTGCCCACGTCTCCGCTGGCTCGACTGATTCCCTTCCCCCCCATCGCGTCAGCGATGAACGTCAACAGCGTGGGGAGGGGTTAGGGGTGGGGGCAAAAAGTGCGGTGGGGCTAGCCTCAAGCGACGACCCCTCCGTTGCATCCCCTCGCAACCTCACGATCCTGACCAAGTCCGACCTCCTGTCTTCTGACCAGCGGATTCACGTGAAACATCCGCCACTTGGCATCTCGCATCTTGAGTCCCAAACAGAAGGGAGTTTGAGGGGTCAACCCTCAAGCGGATTGAAGGGCGGAAGCCCGTCCCGCGAAGCGGACCACGCCATCTCGGCCAAAACCGGCGACGGCCTCGACGGTCTGATTGTCCACATCGCAGCCCTCGCGCGCGAGGCTGCAGGCAACGCCTCTGATCCCGCCATCACCCGCGTCCGCCACCGCCGGGAATTGGAAGCAGCCATCATTCACATCGACGCCTTCCTGGGCCATCCCGATCATCCCGTCGAACTGCGCGCAGAAGACCTCCGGCTCGCAGCCACTGCCCTTGGCCGACTTACGGGCCGCATCGACGCCGAAGAAGTCTTGGGCGAGATCTTCTCACGGTTTTGCATCGGGAAGTGACTCGACCGTCGGCGTCGGCGCTGACGGCTTTGCATCGACCGGTGCCTGGACAGGCGGCGTCACGACGGAAGGTTGACTGGCCGACGGTGTTACAACAGTCGGCATCACCACAGGAGGTGCCGATGCTGGCGAAGGCACCACCGCCGGCGCTGCCGGTGCAGGCACCCCGGCAGGGGCACCACCAGTCGCCGCTTCCTTTTCCTTGCACTTGGCACCAAACTCTGGCGTCCCAACGTCGTCTTTCTTCGGTTCAGGACCAAGCGGATCGCGCCCATCCAGTGCACGCGTCGGGAAGGTCCCCACCATTCCTGCCGCCTTGATTTCCGCGCGAGCCTTGTCTGCAAGCTCGGCCGCCGTCAGATACTCGACGACGAACACCGGTTTTTTATCGTCAGCCAATTTTTTCAGCTGAGCCACACTCCACTCGACCATCGACTTTTCGTTCCGTACCCCCGACCCCTCGACGCCGTAGAACAAATCCTCCTTGGCCACCGCGTCGATCGCCCGGCGATACCGCCAGAAATCCAACAGATCCTCCGCGTTCTGCGCGACGATCAAGGCGTCGCTCTTGGTCGCCCGTGCGGCAGCAGCCAGCTCCCGTATAAAGCTGAGCATCCCGTCCTTGGCTTGCGGAAACCGTGCTTCGAGATCGGCGTATACGTCGATGCGATCCAGATAAACGCCATCGAACCCGGCAGCTAGAATGCGCTTGAGGTAGGCATCCTTGCCCCGATAGATGATGTCCTTCCATTCATCCGACCAGAACTTGATGATGTGGTTGCGCGGCCAGCGGCAATTCTCTTCAACGATCCAGTCCGGCTTGTTGGTCTTCCACGCCGCGTTCCAATAGGGACGATATTCCTCCGCTTCCCCAATCGAGAAATACGCGAGCACGATCCGCGACCGGCCGTCGGGCCGCCGTCGAACGCGGTCGATCTCCGCCTTCGTGTAGGGCCGGGTCTCGTTGCCCGTGGTTGCGTAATCCATCACCACAACATCGGCCGCCGATCCAGCGAACCGGTCGAGGTTTGCGTTCTGCAATTGATAGTCCCAAACGCGGGCCTCGCCGAGCTGCCTCTGCGCGTCGGTCGGCCCCGGCCAAAGCAGGAACCCGATCACCACCCCCGCCAGCGCCACAAGCCCCGCAATGCCTGGCCGCGCCCGCGCCGTCCGCCAGATGAAACCAAAAATTCCCATGACGGACTTCAACATCCCCGGTCCTTCTCTAATTGCAATGAACCCTGCATCAACGACCAGCCCGATATTGGTGCCCGCCGCCAATCCACAAGGTCTGCCAACCCCGCATCTCTACAACACGAGCACCAATAGGCAATCCCAGCCACCGGCGCCGCCCACCATCATCCCGTCACCCTCGCCGCGCTATGGTCCCCGCAACCCGCCCACTCAGGAGACCACATCATGTCCGCTACTACGCTTACGCCACGCGCCGCACCCATCCGCGCACTCATCGCTCTCGTGTCGATCGTCTTTTTCCTGATCGTCGAACTCGTCGTGACGATGCTGGTCTACACCGGCCTCAACATTTACAGCTTGAACCTGTTCGGCACCCTCGTGCGCATGGCCCGCTCGGTGCTCGACATCATGGCAGCCCTCGTTGAGCGCCTGATCCCCGGCTCGGCCAACACGGCCTACGCGACCCTGTTCGGCGAACTCGGCCCAAAGTCGATCCTCCTGCTCCTGATCGGCCTCATCGTCGCCGCCGTCATCCGCTCCCTCGTGAGCCTTGTGTCCCCACGCCACTAACGATTCACGTAAAACAGTGGACAACTACCCAATCCACCTTGACGATGTGATTCACGTGAAACACCGCCCCGGCCCCGTCCTTCCCTTGAGTCCCAAAAAGAGGGGAGCTTGAGGGGTGACCCCTCAAGCGGGTCAAAGGGCGGCAGCCCTTTCGTGCGCGGGGTTGGTGGGGCGGCCGCGCACAAGTAAAAAGCTGCGGCAGCCCTTTCGTGCGCGGGGTTGGTGGGGCGGCCGCGCACAAGTAAAAAGCTGCGGCAGCCCTTTCGTGCGCGGGATTGCCTCGCCGCAGGCGATCTTCCAGATCGACGCGGCCGCGCACAAATAAAAAGCTGCGGCAGCCCACTACGCGAAGCGGTCCACCCGCCCCTCAATTGCACCACCCCCTGACTTGCCCTATGTCTCTGGCTCAACATTGGAAATCGAGCCATGCCCACAATACCTGCCAGCCCATTACTCACCAGCTTCGACGTCATCGTCGTGGGCGGCGGCCATGCGGGCTGCGAGGCAGCCGCCGCCAGCGCACGCATGGGCGCCAAAACCGCGCTCGTCACCCATCGCGCCGACACCATCGGCGAACTCTCCTGCAACCCCGCGATCGGTGGTCTCGGCAAAGGTCATCTCGTCCGCGAGGTCGACGCGCTGGACGGTTTAATCGGGCGGGTTGCCGATCAGGCAGGCATCCAGTTCCGGCTGCTCAATCGCTCGCGCGGCCCAGCGGTCCAGGGACCGCGCGCCCAGGTCGATCGCAAACTCTATAAGCGCGCGATGCAGGCAGCGATTGCGCAGACCGCTAACCTCACCGTCATCGAAGGCGGCGTCGAAGACTTGATCGTTGCAAAAGGCCGTGTCGTGGGCATCGTCACCGGCGATGGCCGCACGCTGAACGCCGCAGCTGTTATCCTCACCACGGGCACATTTCTTAACGGCTTGATCCATCGCGGTCTGGAGCAGGAGGCCGCTGGCCGCCACGGTGAACCGCCAGCCCGTCGACTGTCGGAACGCCTCCGCGCGTTAGGCCTCGAGCTTGGTCGCCTCAAGACCGGGACGCCTGCGCGGCTTGCAAAATCGTCCATCCGCTGGAACGATTTGGAGCAGCAGGACGCCGACGATCCGCCGGTCCCGTTCTCCATGCTGACCACAAAAATTACGACGCCCCAGATCACCTGCGCCATCACCCACACAAGCGAAGCGACCCACGACATCATCCGCGCTAACCTCGACAAATCGCCGATGTATGCGGGCGTCATCCAGTCTGTGGGGCCGCGTTATTGTCCCTCGATAGAAGACAAGATCGTCCGCTTCGCCGACCGCACGTCCCACCAAATCTTCCTGGAACCGGAAGGACTGGACGACGACACGATCTATCCCAACGGCGTCTCGACCTCGCTTCCAGCGTCCGTCCAGCAAGCCTTCCTGCAAACCCTCCCCGGCTTGGAAAACGTCAAGATCCTGCGGCCCGGCTATGCCATCGAATACGACTACGTCGATCCGCGCGAGTTGAACCCGACGCTGGAGGTCAAGCGCCTTCCGGGCCTCTATCTCGCTGGCCAGATCAACGGCACTACCGGCTACGAGGAGGCAGCCGCCCAAGGCACCGCGGCTGGCATCAACGCCGCGCTGAAAGCCAGCGGCAGCCCGCGCGATTTCGTCGTGTCCCGCGCCGATGGCTACCTCGGGGTGATGGTCGACGACCTCGTGACCCGTGGCGTCAGCGAGCCCTACCGCATGTTTACCTCGCGCGCCGAATTCCGGCTGAAGCTGCGCGCCGACAATGCCGACCAGCGCCTGAGCCCCTCCGGCATCGCGATAGGCTGCGTTGGCCCAGCCCGTGCGGCCCACTTCGAAGCTAAAGCTAAATCGCTACGAGACGCATTTAACCTATTGGTATCGCTAACAATAACGCCATCGGAGGCCGCCAAGCGCGACATGCCCATCAATAACGATGGCCGTCGCCGCAACGCCTTTGAGCTGCTGTCGTTCCCAGTCGTCACCTTCGACAAATTGGCCGCCGTCTGGCCCCAACTCGCCACCCTCGACCCGACAATCGCGGGCCAAGTCGAGGTCGACGCCCGCTATGCGTCGTACGTCGAGCGCCAATCCGAAGACATTGCATCCTTGAAACGCGATGAAGGCGACCGCATTCCCGCAGATTTTGCCTATGCAACCATCGTCAGCCTGTCCAATGAAGTCCGCGCTAAACTTGAGCGCCAACGCCCTGCCACCCTGGCCGAAGCCGCCAAAATGGACGGCATGACCCCAGCTGGCATGTTGTTGTTGCGTGCAGGTCTCAAGAAAAGCATCAGCAACTCGAAAAACGCAACCAAGGGCAATCTTCAAAGCCAAGGTTGACGAGGCAACAAACGATATAATGCAGCAAAAAACAGAAATTCGCGGCCCCAACGACTTTCAAAAGGCGTTTGGGGTTTCACGTGAAACCCTCGACCAGCTCAAAACCTACGAGTCGCTGCTGCAACGCTGGCAAAAAACCATAAATCTCGTGGCCCCGAGCACGCTGACCCAGATCTGGGCCCGCCATTTCGCAGATTCGGCCCAGATTTTAGCGCTCGCCCCCCCTGAACCCAAAACCTGGGTCGATTTAGGCTCCGGGGCGGGCTTCCCGGGATTAGTTGTAGCGACTCTTCTGGCCCAGAAAGGGCATACCAAGGTGACCCTGGTCGAAAGCGATAGCCGCAAGGCCGCTTTTCTGCGCGAAACCGCCCGCGAACTCGCCGTGCCTGTGGATATCTTGCCCTTGCGGATCGAGGCAGCCGCGACTCGGGTAAGCTTGCGTCGCGCGTGCGTCGTGTCTGCGCGTGCCTTAGCGCCGATGCCGCGTCTTCTGGCGTTAGCCCATCCGTTCTGCGGGCCTGAAACATGCTGCCTGTTTCTGAAGGGCCGCGAGGCGCTGCGGGAGCTGCAAACCGCAGAAACTGAATGGAATTTTGAGTCTGAATTGGTGCCCAGTGAGACAGATCCGGAGGGCCGGATCGTCATAATAAAAAACCCGAAACCCCGGGTCTGACGTCGATTTTGGCAGGAGAGCCGCCGTGAACAAATCAATAGGCAACATGGCAGGCCCCCGCGTCTTGGCCGTCGCCAACCAAAAGGGCGGCGTGGGAAAAACCACCACGACCATCAACCTGGCAACGGCCTTGGCTGCAACCGGCGAACGCGTGCTGATCATCGACCTCGACGCCCAGGGCAACGCGTCGACCGGATTGGGGATCGGTCCAGACACCCGCGCCCGCACCAGCTACGACGTATTAGCCAATGGCATGAGTCTGTTAGACGCCTCGGTTCCAACCGCGATTCCAGGCCTGCAACTCGTCTCGGCCAACAATGATCTCGTCGGAATAGACGCCTTGCTGGGGCACGATAGCAACCGCTTCTACCGCCTGCGCGATGCGGTCCGCGTGCTGGCAGCCCAAGGTCGCGCCAACCCCGACAACGCCTTCAACTACATTCTGATCGACTGCCCGCCGTCGCTGACCTTGATGACGCTGAACGCCATGACTGCGGCTGACGCTTTGCTTGTCCCGGTTCAGTGCGAGTTCTTCGCCCTCGAAGGCATTTCGCAGTTGAAAGAAACGGTCGACCAGATCCGCACGACCTTGAACCCCAGCCTCGAAATCCAAGGCGTTGTCCTCACCATGCACGATGCCCGCACGTCGCTGTCGCGCGAAGTCGCCGATAACGTGCGCGCTTTCTTTGGTGCCAAAGTCTACGAAACCATGATCCCACGCAATACGCGCGTCGCCGAAGCGCCCTCGCACGGTAAGCCGCTCCTGCTGTATGATTACGATTGCTCTGGCAGCCAGGCCTACATTCGGCTCGCCACTGAAATCATTCAGCGCGAACGCCAGTCGAAGGCAGCTTAATTTTTCCGGGCAAAAGGGCGAACGACTATGAACCAACCACTGCATCGCAGCCGCCTCGGGCGCGGCTTGGCGTCCCTCATCGGCGAGGTGTCGCCTCAGCCCATGCAGGTGGTCGGCCAACCCGTGGTGGCACAAACCCAATTGCCCCCGCAAGGCGAGCAGCGCCTGATCCCGATCGAACAGCTCCGCGGGGGAAAATTCAATCCCCGCAAAGACTTCCGCGAAGAAGAACTGGCCGAACTCGCCGACTCGATCCGCACGAAAGGCCTCGTGCAACCCATTATTGCCCGCCCCGATCCCACGCCGGGCTCTGGTACGGCCTATGAAATCGTTGCCGGTGAACGCCGATGGCGAGCCGCCCAACGCGCAGGCCTCCACTCCGTCCCCGTCATCGTCCGCGACCTCGATGACCGCGACGTGCTCGAATTCGCGATCATCGAAAACGTCCAGCGAGCAGACCTAAACGCCATCGAAGAAGCCGGCGGGTATCGCGACCTGATTGAGCGCTTCAGTTACAGCCAGGAAGCGGTGGCCGAAATTATCGGCAAGAGCCGCAGTCACGTCGCCAACACGTTGAGATTGTTAAAACTTCCAGATAGCGTCCGCGAACTCGTCCAATCCGGCAAGCTCACGGCCGGCCATGCCCGCGCCCTCATTGGCCGCGACGACGCCGAAGCCTTGGCCTTGCGCATCATCGAGCAGGACATGAACGTCCGCGCGGTTGAAGCTCTGGTCCAGGTCGGCCAGTTTGGCGAGCCCGGTTCCACCGCCCGCAAAACCCGCGAAAAAGACCCCGACACCAAAGCCTTTGAAAAAGACCTGACCGACGTGTTGGGTTTGAAGGTCGAAATCAAACGCGGCTCGGGCGAAAGCGGCACAATGATCGTCAAGTATGGCAACTTCGACCAGCTCGACTACATCCGCATGCGCCTCACCGGCAATCAATAAGACTTCAACTGTCATCCTGGCCAACCCCGGACACTTGATCCGGGGATCGAGCCGGGACCCAGAAGTGAGCGCCGAAGGCACCAGATCGAAATCGCCCCGCTAACCCTCTCCTCCGCATCGGACTGAAGAGTTCTTGACCATTCGATGACGATTTGCGCACCTGTTCCTGTTTTCTGATGCGGCCCCTCGCCGCTTGGCAACATGGCAGAGGAGCACCGATCCAACGATGCACGATGTACTCGCGACCCTGGCCGCAACTATCAAATCCCGCCGCACGGCACCATCAGACGCGTCCTACACCCGCCAACTGTTGGATAAGGGCACGGAAAAGTGCGCCCGCAAATTCGGCGAGGAAGCGCTCGAAGTCGTCATCGCCGGCGTATCCCAGTCGAAAGACGAGCTGACCTCGGAAGCCGCCGACGTCCTCTACCACTTGCTGGTGCTGCTGGAGAGCCGCGACGTTGCTTGGGGCGACGTTTTAACCAAACTTGAAGCGCGCTCTGCCATCTCGGGCGTGGCCGAAAAGGCATCGCGCCCGGCATCATGAACCAACTTTTACTTCCACCATCCCCTGTCGGCCCCGATGGAGCGTTGAGCCCCATGCGTCTACAATACTCACCTTACCGCAAGTTTTCCCGCGCCGAATGGGCCGGCCTGCGCGCCGATACGCCCATGACGCTCGCCCCCGACGAACTCGACGAACTATCGGGAGTGATTGAAGAATTGCGCGTTGAGGACGTGGAAGAAATCTACCTGCCGCTGTCGCGCCTGCTGAATTTCTACGTCGCCGCAGCCCAGGAACTCCATGCCGTCTCGGCCAAATTCTTAGGCCACAGCGACGGCAAAGTCCCCTTCATCATCGGCGTGGCAGGCTCCGTTGCCGTCGGCAAAAGCACCACCGCCCGCGTGCTGCGCGCACTCCTCGCCCGCTGGCCCAACCATCCCCGCGTTGACCTTATGACGACCGACGGCTTCCTCTACCCCAACGAGGAATTGGAACGCCGCGGCATCATGAACCGTAAAGGCTTCCCTGAAAGCTTCGATACCGCCCGCCTGCTCGATTTCCTTGCCAACGTCAAATCAGGCCGCGGCGATGCGCAGGCACCCATGTATTCCCACTTCCACTACGACATCGTGCCCAACAAGTTCACCCGCACCGATAACCCCGATATCCTCATCGTCGAGGGCCTGAACGTGCTCCAACCCGCCCGCCTGCCCAAAGGTGGCGAAGCGATTCCCTTCGTTTCGGACTTTTTTGATTTCTCGATCTATCTCGATGCCGATCCTCAGCTCTTGGAAGAATGGTACGTGACGCGGTTCATGCGGCTGCGGTCGACCGCGTTCCGCGACCCTGGCGCCTACTTCCACCGCTATGTCCAGCTTTCGCTCGACGAAGCCCATGCGCGGGCCTTAGAAATCTGGCGCACGATCAACCTGAAGAACCTTGAGGAAAACATCTTACCCACGCGGCAGCGCGCGAGCCTCATTTTAACGAAGAGCGCTCAACACCATGTCACATCCGTCGCGTTACGTAAGCTGTAACATGTCGGCCGTTTTCCTCGGCTGTAAGCAAACTGAACATGGCGTCGGGTCCGCAGATGGCGGCTTGGTGCTGAGAGTGACGATGCGTTGGGGGTAATCCATGTCGCTAAACGCCAGGATCATTATTGCGGTCTTGTTTACGGTGCTCGCCGCGTCGTTCATCGCAACGACCGCCGTTTTATATTACGAATTCAAGGATCATGACTGGTTTACAATCGCGGCGTTCTACAGCCACCTGTTCATTTTCTTCCCAACCTTCGGCATCTTGGCCCTGTTCGCTTTCTATCTGCCGACAACCGCCTTGCTCGACCTGTATATGACCAAGGGGCTGCGCCATGGCGGGGCTTCCATCGCTCTGGTCACCGTCATTTTAATGGGTCTGTCGTTTGGCATCTCTAGCATGCTCGTCACGGGAACCCCGGCTGTTTGGTGGCTGAAGCCCGAGACATTGGCCGCCGACAAAGGAAATCCCGATCGCTGCAAGGCGCCCCGCTGTTTGCGCCTCCCGGTCATGGAAAGCCTCACCGACGTCCGCAACGTATCCAAGCAGCGGTTGGGGCTGTCGCCGTTCGTCCGCCACTGCGAAACCGAAGATCAGCGGCTGATGGAAACGCCGCCGGATTTGCTGCAAAAGCGCCATTGCTTCGTCACCAAGACGAAGCTCACGGCGCAGGAATGCTGCCAGGCTCAACGCACGTTCTCCGATGACTTGTCTCAGATCTATGCCGAAGAAGGCTCCGTTCATTCGCTGAGCGGCCAGGTTCACGCGGCCTTGCTGCCGCTGAAAGTCTTCTTTCTGTTGATGGTGCTGACCATCGGTATTCTGCTTGCCGTTTGGCGACGCACCATCGACAAACATTACAAAGCATATACTGGCCGGATCGAGCGCGGCCTTCTCGTCGGCGCAGCGGCCATGCTGGTATGGCCGATCGCAAACCACGGCTTCCTGCAATCGTCGATCCTGCTGTATGGCAAAGCCGGCGAAGGCTTCTATGCGACCATCTCGCCCATCATGAGCTTCCTGTTCGCCGCATGGGCGCTGCTGTTGGTGCTGTTCTTCTTCCGCCAGCATGCGCGTGACGTCGAGGCTGCCGGCAAGATCGGCGGCGGTATCGCGTCCGCTTTCGCGATCATGAAATACAACGAGATCATCGACTTTGGCACGCGCTTCTTCGGCTCCGGTGCCGATCCGTTTGAACTGCTGCTGATGGCCGTCCTGATTGTGATTGCGTTCGCAGCCCTCTACGTCGGCCTCCCCGTCGACCAGAACAAGTCGCGGCAGAACTTCCGCGACAAACGAAAAAAGGCCGCTGGGGAGCGGCCTTGAGTTTCAATGGAGTGGTCTACGGTTAGGCGCGGCGGCTACGCACGGCAGACAAGCCCGGGGAACAATGAGCGTTCCCCGAACGGAGCGAAGGGCAAACCGGTAGTTGGCAAATCCCGGCAGCCCAGTTCGTATCAGCCCGGATGGCTGGACCCGTGGAACGGCCTGGTCAGGGCCCCGGTTGACCTCAAAAAACGCAACAAAACCGTCAAGAGCGCCGTACGAACGGCGACCACTGGAACATCAAGCCGAGGCAGGCGTATTGGGCCTCGACTGTCAAAGCATACATCGACAGGCTCATCGCCATCCAATCGCCGAGCTTGGTTTCGCTAGGCAACGGGAAATGCTGGGGACGTTTGGGACGCACGGACACCTCGGCTTCCGGTTCAAAAGCCGGAATTTCTGGCAATGTCGGCAGCGCATCGCGCACCGGCTCGACTTTAAGTTCAGCGCGCGCTGAAGCCAGCGGCAACGCGCGTGCGCAATAGGTGCGATCGGCAGCAGCACTGCTTTTGGCGGCTTGCATGACGACCGGTGCAACGGTCGGCAGGTCCAAAGCCGCCGCCTTGATTTCGCGCGCCTTGGCCTCGCAAGGTCTGGCGACATCGAACGGCAGGCCGGGCGCGACCTCCGCGATCAGCTGACTTTCGATGGCCGAATATTTATCGCGAAGGCGGCGAATAACGGATGGATCGGTAATGCCAAGCGTCTTGATTGCAGTCGTTGGCTTGAGATCGGGGTGGGTAACCATCAGATTGGCGATAGCGCGGAGTTGGGCGGCGTCATTCAGCCCGGTCCCCTTCGGGCGGCCACGCCCTGTTTTGTTGGGAGTCATGGAAAGGTCCTTGTGAGGAATCAAATCAGCTATGAAAGAGTGCTTGTAAGAGACTGATCCGCCAAGGATAATAAATACTCAAGAAATTAAAGATCCAGACTTGTAACCGCATTTGTTGCGAAAATGCCCCCAATATCCGCCCAAAGGAGGGATATTGGAGGCATCGTCTGCCAGACAGGATAAGTTGCGGATGGAATCTGAATCCCGCAATAAGTTTAGAGACTTACTATTTATTCCTGAGAGACGAGTCCGTGTTGCTTGGCCAATTGGGCCAGTCTGGCTTCGGGCCGCGCGCCGATATGAGAAATGATCTCCGCAGCCGCCAGACTGGCGAGCCGCCCGCAGGTCTCAAGCGGCAGTCCGCCCGCCAGACCATAGAGGAACCCGCCTGCATAAAGGTCGCCTGCTCCCGTCGTGTCGACCACCTTGGCGACCGGTTGCACTGGAATGGCCGTAGCGCTTCCGTCGGCCAGAATGACGGAGCCTTTCGCGCTGCGTGTGAGTGCTGCAAGACGCACGTCTTTGGCGCAGGCCGCTGCTGCCATATCGAAGTCTGCTATTTGATAGAGCGACGTGATCTCGCTTTCGTTGGCAAACAGCACATCGACGCCCGAACGGATGAACGCCAGAAATTCGTCGCGGTGCCGGTCCACGCAGAACGAATCCGACAACGTCAGCGCAACCTTCGTATTGGCCTTGCGCGCGATCTCCACGGCGCTGCGGAACGCAGCTTTCGCCAGCGGCCCGTCGAATAAATAGCCTTCCAGATACAAATACTGCGACGACGCGATCATATCGGCATCGAGGTCTTCCGGGGTGAAATCGGTGCTGACGCCGAGATAGGTATTCATCGTCCGCTCGCCGTCTGGCGTTACAAGGATCAGCGACCGCGAGGTCGTCTTGTCGTCGGCAGCGTCGACTGGCTTGCCTGCGAACGCGACGCCCTGGCCACGAATGTCATGCGAAAAAATACGCCCGAACTCGTCGTTGGCAATCTTGCCGATGAAACCGGTTTTCCCGCCAAACGATGCAACGCCCGCAATCGAGTTTGCCGCCGACCCGCCTGAAATCTCCACCGCAGGCCCCATCGCATTGTAAAGGGTCATCAATGTTGCCGGATCGACCAGGCGCATATGCCCCTTGGGCGCGTCGTGCTGTGCCAGAAAGGCGTCGTCGCAACGGCCGATGATGTCGACGATCGCATTGCCGATGCCAACGACGTCGTAACGGGAAGCTGTCATGTGAAACGGTCCAAGGTTAGGCCCCCAAAACGGGGGCCGGGAAAGTTGCCCGCACTATAATAAGTGCCAACCAATCAGCAACCGCGACCACTTCGCCTGAGGTCGCAACCCCATCGCTCGCGCTAAAGTCACAAAAAAGCAGGGGGGTTGGGGGATGCCAATCCCCCAAGCGGGCAACGGCGGAGCCGATCAAGTGATCGAGCGCGGCAGCCCGCCAATCACGCCCGTCCCCGCCCCATGAACGCGATCCGCAGCAGCAATCGCTCGGTCAGCGTCTCGTCCAGCGATCCCGTTTGCCGACACGCTTTGATCGTCGACGCAATCTCGCTGAGCGCAGCATTGAGCTTAGCCGCATTCCACACCCTCAGTTGCCCCATGAGAACCGGCTGCGCCTTGAAATGAATCGGCGGCCGCATGGAGCGCATGGCATCCTCTGCAGACCGGCCCTGATCGATAGTCGCCCGCAAACGGTGCAACCGCAAAAAATACCGCTGCACCGCGAGCAGCACGGCCTGCGCGCCTTCTCCCGATGCAATTGCCCTGTCGGCATCCGTGACCGCCCGCGCCGCGTCCCCCGACGCTGCGGCTTCCGGAATCTTGTCGAGCCGCAGATCGCTGGCATCCCCGACACTTTGCTCGATATCGTCGGCTTCGACGGTCTTGCGTCCTGCCACGTAGAGCGCAAGCTTTTCGACTTCGCCCCGTGAGAGCGCCCGGTCAGCCCCCAGCCTGCTGACAAGCACCGCCAGCACATCCGGCGCAATGCTCAACCCGTGCGACCGCAAAATCCGCGTCGCAAGCGCCTCCAGCCCGTCGCTTTCGTCGCCAAAGCAAGCCACCGCCGCCGCAATCGGCGACTTTTCAAACAGCACTCGCAGAGCTTCATCTGGGCGCAGATCGCCGCCCTCGACGATCAGGAACCCCTGCAGGCCCCCAGCCTCGATCAGCGGCTTCAGCAACGCCGTTGTGATCCGCCGCCCGGTCCGGGCACGAATGATCTTTCGCCCGCCAAACATCGGCATGGTCTGCAATTCGACGGACAGCCGGTCCGGATCGCCATCGAGATCGGCGTCCTCGAACGAAAGCACCTCGCCAGGCGGGTTATCCTTTTTCGCTAGAGCCTTAGACAGCATCTGCCCGCGCTCGGTGATGAGCCCGGCATCTGGCCCATAAAACAGCACCGCGCACAGCTTGGGATCGATCGCTTTGAGGAACGGCTCCGCCTGATGATGTTTAACCGCAACCACGCGTGCACCCTGAACGTCATCCCAGCGAACGCTGGGATCCAGACAACCATCGCAAAGGGATACGTCCCGGCCAAGCGAACGTCAAAGCGAACTGAGCCAAGCCAACGGCCTAGGGCGTGTCATTAACAACTTGAAGCGGAGCGCTCGACCAGTAAGTCTTACGACGCTGTCGCCAGATACGCAGCAAGCCGCGTTTTCATCTCTGTGCCAATCGAGTGCGCGGCACGGTTCTGGGCATCGTCCTGCGCCCGCACGTTCGAGAAGATCGACGGATTGCGCTCAAAACCGGCCCGACCGAAGCTTGTGCCTTTGAGCACAACCTTTTTATCAGCCAGCCGGATTAAATTGAACGATGCATCAGCCGTATAGATTTGGCTGAGCGCGTCGCCGTCGGTTTGGACCAGCGTCGAAATGACGTTCTCTTTAACCGCAATCTCAAGCCTGTAGACCGGCGCTGCGGCAGCGCCCCCGCCCGTTGAGTTGAAGATCAGTTCATTGCGCAGGCGCTGCCCAAGCCGACCTGGAATTGGCGCAATATCGACACCGGCGAGCTGGGCCGTGACGTCCGCACCGCCAATGGCTGCCGATCCATACAACGGGCGAAATCCGCCATCGCCACAGCCAGCGAGCGCAATCGAAGCAAGGCCGCACGCCAGCAGGGACCGAACCCGCGCGCCCGCACCGAATGATCTAAACCCAGCCTTACGCGCGTCAAACAACGACATTCACGATCCTCTGCGGAACCACGATGACTTTTTTCGGCGTTCGTCCTTCCAGGGCGCGAACAACCGAATCGAGCGCCAACGCTGCCACCTCGATCTCAGATTGACTGGCGTTCCGCGCGATCGTCAGCTCGTCCCGCCGCTTACCATTGACCTGTACGGCAACGGTGATCGTATCGTCAACGAGCAACACCGTCTCCACCTCAGGCCACGGCTGATTAGCCACCAACGTGTTGTAACCAAGACGCTCCCACCCTTCCTCGGCCAGGTGCGGCATCATCGGCGAGATCATCTGCGCCAGGAATTCTCCAGCCTCTCGCAGCGCCCAGGCGAGATCGGCGGACGGTTTCCCGTCGGCCTTGGTTAACGCCGTATGTAGGCTGTTGGCGAACTCGTGAACATGAGCGACGGCCACATTGAACCGCAGCCCCTCGATGGCTGCCGCCACCGCATGGAGTGCCCGGTGGCTCGCTTTACGCAACGCCAGCGCGTCTGCTTCAAATGTCTCGGGCTGACCAGAACCCAGGTCCGCCCCCACGTCTGCGATCTGATCCATGAACCGCGAAATGCGCTGAATGAACCGCCCCGCCCCGGCAACGCCGCCTTCCGTCCAGATGAAATCGCGCTCCGGCGGACTGTCCGACAGCACGAACCAACGCGCGCAATCGGCCCCATGGTGGGCAATAATGTCGTCAGGATCGACGAGGTTCTTCTTCGATTTCGACATCTTTATGATGTCGCCGATCGTCACCGGCGCACCGGTTTTCGCCTCCACCGCGACCCGCGCCGCTCCCTCGCCCGAAAACCGCACCTCTTCCGGCATCAGCCATTGGCCGTCCGCCGATTTGTACGTCTCGTGCGTCACCATACCCTGCGTGAACAAAGCACTGAACGGCTCCCGCACGTTCTGCGCTAATGCAAGATGCCCCGTGTCGCACAGCGCACGGGTAAAGAAACGCGAATACAGCAGGTGCAAAATCGCGTGCTCGATGCCGCCGATATACTGGTCAACAGGCAACCAATACGCCGCAGCGTCCGTGTCGATGGGCGTCTCGGCATCGGGGTTCGTGAACCGCGCATAATACCAAGAGCTGTCGACGAACGTATCCATCGTGTCCGTCTCGCGCCGAGCAGGCTTGCCGCACGTCGGACAATCGGCATGTTTCCACGTTGGATGCCGGTCCAGCGGATTGCCTGGCTGGTCGAACGTCGCATCGTCCGGCAGCACCACCGGCAAGTCCTTCGAGGGAACCGCCACTACACCGCAATCGGCGCAATGAATGATCGGGATCGGACAACCCCAATACCGCTGCCGTGAAATCCCCCAGTCGCGCAAGCGGAACTGAACCTTGCGCGTGCCCACCGGTTTCTTGGCTAAAACGATTTTCTCCAGCCGCGACGCTGCGTCCTCGAACGCTGCAGCCGTCGTCATCCCATCGAGGAACCGCGAATTGATCATCACCCCGTCGCCGTCGAAAGCGGTCTTGCCGATCTTGAAGGTCGCGGCGTCCTCTCCCGCCGGCATCACCACAGGCACCACCGGCAGATCGTATTTGCGAGCAAAATCAAGGTCGCGCTGATCGCCAGACGGACACGCAAAAATCGCCCCCGTGCCGTACTCCATCAGCACGAAGTTCGCCACATAGACTGGAATTTTCCAATCCTTATCGAACGGATGCAAAACCTTGACGCCGGTATCGAACCCCCTCTTTTCGGCCGTTTCAAGCTCCGTGACCGACGTCCCCATGCGCCGACAGTCGTCGCAAAATGCAGCCAACTCCGGGTTTGTAGCGCTCGCAGCTTTGGCGAGCGGATGATCAGCCGCCACCGCCAGGAACGACGCGCCAAACAGCGTGTCGGGCCGCGTGGTGTAAACTTCGACCTCGCTAACCCCTTTCGGCGCGGTGCCCTTAACGACCGCCCATCGCACCAGCATGCCTTCCGACCGCCCGATCCAGTTTGCCTGCATCAGGCGCACCTTTTCGGGCCACTTCGTTAGCGTCTGCAATGCGTCCAGCAATTCGTCCGAATACTTGGTGATCGCAAAAAACCACTGCGTCAGTTCCCGTTGCTCGACCAGCGCGCCCGAACGCCAGCCGCGCCCGTCGATCACCTGTTCGTTGGCCAGCACCGTTCCATCGACCGGGTCCCAATTCACTTTCGACGACCGGCGATAGGCCAACCCCTTGGCCAGCATATCGAGGAACACCTGTTGCTGATGTCGATAATAGCCGACATCGCAGGTCGCAAACTCTCGCTTCCAATCGAGCGATAGTCCCATCGAACGCAACTGGCGCTGCATCGTCGCGATGTTCTCGCGCGTCCATGATCCAGGATCGACTTTACGCTCGATGGCGGCGTTTTCGGCCGGCATTCCAAACGCATCCCACCCCATCGGATGCAGCACGTTGAACCCGCGCGCGCGCTTGAAGCGGGCAAACACATCGCCCATCGCATAATTGCGCACATGCCCCATGTGGATCCGACCCGACGGATAGGGAAACATCTCCAACACGTAGCATTTCGGTCGGCTGTCGGTGTTCGAGGCGGCAAACAACTGCCCCTCTTCCCAAACCCGCTGCCAATGCGTTTCGCGTTCGGGCGCGTTGTAGCGTTCGCCCGTGGTGCTTCGTTCGAGTGCCATGTTGCCTGTCGATTGTTTTGTCCGCTCAAGATGCGTTAAGAGCCTGGATGCATCGGGTCAAGTCGCAGACGCACGGGACACATCAGCCTGCATCAGCCCACGAGCCAGCATAAGGCAGACAAATCATGTCGCAATCCATCCCCGAGTCTCTGGCCGCTGTCGAGGCGCGCATCGCAGCGTCCGCCCGGTCCGTGAGCCGCGACCCCTCAAGTGTGACGCTGATCGCTGTATCCAAAACGTTCGACGCAGACGGCATTCGCCCTGCTCTGGACGCCGGGCATCGCACATTCGGTGAAAACCGTGTCCAAGAAAGCCAGTCCAAATGGCCAGCCCTTAAAGCAGCGTTTCCAGGCGTCGCATTGCATTTGATTGGGCCACTCCAATCCAACAAGGCCAAAGAAGCCGTCGGCTTGTTCGACGCTATTCACACAATTGACCGAAACAAAATCGCTCAAGCCGTATCCGCAGAAATAGAAAAGCAGCGCAAGCCCCTGCAACTCTTTGTCCAGGTGAATACCGGTGAAGAACCTCAGAAGGCTGGTATCGCCCCCGCCGATGCTGCGGGCTTTGTCACCCACTGCCGCGACGACCTAGGATTGAACGTCTACGGCCTGATGTGCATCCCGCCCGTCGATGAGGAGTGCGCTGTTCATTTCGCATTTCTGGCAAAATTATCAAGAGAATTAGGGCTTGGCGGCCTCAGCATGGGCATGAGCGGCGACTTCGAGACCGCGATAGAGTTCGGCGCAACACACGTACGAGTTGGGTCGTCGATCTTTGGCCACCGCGGTTGACCTGCGACAAACTGGTCGTATCACCGTGGTAATTCTAACACGTCCATTGTGGCGGTTATGCCTCCGGCGTCTTGCCGCAATTGAATCAGACCCGAATCATTATCTATTGGCCGCATCGAAAAAGATAAATTTCACGACATCGTTTCAAGCGGCCCAGAGTCTCGCGTTTTTGTTTCGCATCCGCTGCTTCGACATTTCGTAAAAGCTGAGGAGAGACTCCGCATGAAAAAACTTAGCCTTATCGCCCTGGCGGCGGTTGGCGTTCTGGCAGGTGGCATGTCCACGGCCAACGCAGCTGACCTTGGCGGCAACTGCTGCGCCGATCTCGAAGAGCGCATCGCCGAACTCGAAGCCACGACTGTCCGCAAGGGCAACCGTAAGGTTTCGCTGACCGTTTCGGGCTGGGTTTCCCAGCAGATCTCGGTCTGGGATGACGGCGTTGAAACCAACGCCTACGTGTCCGACATCGGCTCGACGCTGAACTCGCACTTCAAGCTGTCGGGTTCGGCCCAGATCGCTTCGGGCTTGACCGCTGGTTACCTGATGCAGGTCGAGGCCGTCGGCAACGAAAACCTGGCACTCAGCCAGAGCGTTTCGACGTCGCGTGGCCTCGCGGTCATCCAATCGTTCTGGTTCTTGAAGAGTGACACGCTCGGCAAGGTCTCCGTCGGCTTGCAGTCGTCGGCAGCCGATAACGCAGCGCTTCTGCCAGATGGCTCTGGCTCGCTCGCGTTCGCAAACTACATCATGTACGACATCAACGGGTTCGGTCTTCGCTTGAAGAGCGTCACATTCGGTGGCACCAAGTTCAATGTTCCAGGCAAGCCGAAGCTGAATGACTTCCTCGGCGGCGCTTTCGCCACCAATTGGGGTTCGCTCGCCACCTGCGGCAGTTTCACCGGCGCCGACAGCCTGGGCCTCGGTGCTGACTGCGACGGCGTCCCCAACAACGTGATCCGTTACGACACGCCAGTTTTTGCCGGCTTCTCGGGTAGCGCATCGTGGGGTGAAGACGACATCTGGGCCGTTTCGGGCCGGTATGCCGGAGAGCACTCGGGCTTCAAGCTCGCCGCAGCGGTCGGTTACATGGAAAGCACCAATGACAACGGTGCCGCAACCGTGACCGGCACCATCCTCGGCGCACCGGTTGTGATTGCCTCTAAAGAAGGCAACGAACGGGCGCGCGGCGGCAAGCAAGCGTCAGCCTTGCAACTGGGTGCTTATGTTCAGCATGTCTCGACCGGCTTGTTCGTTTACGGCGCATACGGTAAAGACTTCAACGACCGTACCGGCGGCGTCAGCATCTTCACTGGCGAGCAGCAAAAAGATGGCGACAACTGGTATCTGAAGGCCGGTATCCGCCAGAAGTGGAATGCCCTCGGTCACACGGTCGTGTACGGCGAATACGGCGAAAATAACGACAAGATGTCGAACCTCGCTTGGCAGATCTGTCAATCGGCGTCGAACATTGACCCCTTATCGGCGTGCAATTTTGACCCCGTCCATCCGTGCACTGTCGGCCATCCGAGCCTGGAGCTGCGGAGCGTAGCGCAGCAGCGGAGGGCTCGGATGGCCG
>Ga0247831_1001356_pt1 | contig 46755 bp, 48 predicted proteins | sample LaCruzMarch2015__9_FD_192406 | JGI IMG/M metagenome (GOLD analysis project Ga0247831, IMG submission 192406) | Freshwater microbial communities from meromictic Lake La Cruz, Castile-La Mancha, Spain - LaCruzMarch2015_1m | ecosystem: Environmental > Aquatic > Freshwater > Lake | place: Spain...
CGGCAACTTAATACCGCCAGATATGACCCTCTCAACATTGGTGTTGTGGTTTGAAAAAAGTGGCACGAACCACTTTCACTACGAACTTGCCGTGCCGACACCAGGTGAGTGGACTTTGGCGTTTGACGCAGTCTTGGCTGACGGCACTGCAGCGCTGTACACCACCAAAGTGACTTTTACTTCGTAACTGTCTCCCGCAACACCAAGTGATGCGGCATGCCTGAAACGGGTTCGATGAATTGCTCGTCGACGATGTGGAACCCGCAACGCTCGTAAAAATACAACGCTGAATCACGGGCTTTGGCCCACACGTATCGAGCACCAACACTCTGAGCGTGGGCCATGCCGGCATCAATGAGTGCGTGCCCGACGCCCGAGTTCTGCATCTCGTCGAGCACGGCCATGCCGCGTAGTTGTATAGCCATCGCGGTGGTGTCGTATTGCCATGGCCGTATCAACCAGGTTGAAGTGGCCACCACGCGGTTGCCGATTGCAGCGCCGATGTGGGCGGTGTGTGGCTCGTCGTCACCGTCGTATGCGGCATCTTGCGATGGTGTGCTCCGTCGCAACACATCAAGCCGCACAGCCAGGGCATCGGCCACGGTGATGTGTCGAATCGTGAAAGCGGGTGACATCGCCTTCAAGTCTGGCGGGCAATCATCTATGCGGACAACGTCGCAAACTCAATAGAGCGATGGCACAACGCAGCACCTTCGGCACGGTCATGGGTTACATGCACCACTGTGGTGCCGAGTTGCTCAAAAAGGCTGCGCACATCGCCCAGCAACTGGTCGTGCAGCTCATCGTCAAGGCCGTTGAGCGGCTCGTCGAGCAGCACGATGTTTGGCTCACCAGCCAATGTGCGGGCCAGCGCAACACGCTTGGCCTCACCCCCCGACAAACTCGCCGTGCGACGGTGCTGAAAGCCGCTTAGCCCCACACGCTCGAGCCATTCTTGGGCAACGATGAAGCGCTCGCGTTTTGCAACACCGCGCACCCGCAGCGCATACGACACGTTGTCGGCCACGTCGAGATGGGCAAAGAGTTGATCGTCTTGAAACACCAGCCCCACGCCACGTTGGTGGGCTCGGGTGTGGGTTACATCATGGTGATTGAGGCTGATTGACCCAGCGTCAACGTGCACCAGACCTGCGATGGAATGTAGCAAAGTGGTTTTGCCGCAACCGCTTGGGCCATGCACGGCAACGCGTTCACCAGGCTGCACCACCAGCGAAACGCCATCGAGCACTCGGTGCCTATCACGCACCACCACGAGATCAGCGACGTGCAACACGGTCAGACCTCCCGAGAGCAGACTCCACCAATACGAGCGCAGCGATACACACCGCCACAAGCAGTGATGCCAGCACAAAAGCCTGTGCCCGCACCAAGTCGCCAGTGCGCGAGAGCAATCGAGCAATCACGACCGGCATCGTTTCGCTACCTGCCCGCGACATAAGCGACGCTGCACCAAACTCACCAAGTGACACCGCAATGATCAAGCCGAGTGACGCCACGATCGCCGGCCGCATGCGGCGTAAGTCGACATCAACGAGGCGGCGCAATTCTCCGGCACCGAGCACGGCAGCTGCCTGATGCAAACCAATTGGTGTGGTGCGCCAAGCTGGCACCAACACCCGAACTGCAAGCGGAAACGCCACCAAGGTGTGGGCGAGCGCCACGAACCACCATTTTGCCCGCCAGTCAAACCAACCGATGTCGAAAGTGAGCATGAGACCAAGACCCAACGTCACCGGTGACACGGCGAGGGCCACGATCGAGAACATGTCGATGAGGCGTCCAATCGCGCCCAACCGCACGACGGCCAAAGTGGTGAGAACTGCCAGTGCCACACCCAAAACACCCGCCAACAGTGCGGTGCGTGCCGAAGCCCATATTGACGCAGCGAGAGACGAGTCGTACATCGTGCGCCAGGCCGCCAGCGACAATGTGTCACCCACCTGCACAGATCGCCACAGCAACGCGGCAATTGGTAGCAGCACGAATATTGCAGTTGCGATCGCCACACACAATGCAAAGTGTCGTTGGCGATGGGCAACAGCAGTGGGTGGCAACGGAGCAAGACGCGAAAGCCCCTGCTCGCGACCGCTGAGTTGACGAACCACACCAATCACACTGACCACGATGACGAGTTGCACGAGAGCGAGCACGGTGGCTGCTGGTATGTCGCCGATGCCGAATGCACGCAGGGCGATGTCGCTTTCCAACGTGCTGCGGCGGGGGCCACCGAGCACTCGCACCACTGCGAACGAAGTGAAGCAGTACAAAAAAATCACTGCGGCAGCCGCAGCCACAGCCCCTCGAATGAGCGGCCAGACGATGGTGCTCCAGACAGTGATGGGTGAGGCGCCAAGTGTGCGAGCAGCGTTGATGAGTTGGATGTCAAGTAATTCGAGGCGCGCACCAACTACGCGAACCACGACCGCGATGTTGAAATACGCGTGGGCAATCACCACTGCAAACATGGTGTAGTGCAACGAGCGCGGCAATACGGCGAGAAATGCCGTGGCTACTACGACCGATGGCAGTAAAAAGCCCACAGTGGTAGCGGCCCGCAGGATGCGTCGACCGCGAAAGCGATGCAGGCCGATGAGCCAGGTAACTGGTGCAGCAACTACGAGTGTGACGGCAACACTGATTGCAGATTGCCACAGCGAAAACCACACCAGACGCCATGTTGATGGCAAGGCGAGAACGCGTGAAATATCCGACGGCGCAACGAACCCGCCAACCATGGTGAGCACTGGCGCGACCAGAAACACCCCGAGCCACAACACCACCACGACCAGCGCCACGCGTGCTGGGGCAGGGTGGAGCACAGTCTTGCTCATCGCAGCATGATGTCGCTGAATTGCTCGAGCCATTCGGCCCGCCGTTCGGCAATGACGGCTGGGTCAATTGTTAGCGGGTTGTCGGGCCGCAGTGCATACTCGAGAAACTCTTTGGGCACGCTGGCTGTGTTGTTGATTGGCCACACAAACTGAGTGAGCGGCAGATCTTCTTGAAACTGGCGCGAAACCAAAAAGTCGATGAGTAGTTGGGCTTGTGGCTCGTGTTTGGTGCCACGCAGAATGCCCGCAAATTCGTATTGCCGAAAACAAGTGAGCGCGGCAACTGCCGTGGGGGCTTGCGTGGGGCGGGGATCAGCAAAAAGCACTTCAGCCGGTGGGCTTGTTGCATAGCTCACCACCAACGGCCGTTCGCCGTCGGAGGCTGCAGTGAAATGCCCGTAGTACGCGTCACTCCATGACTCCACAATGAGGATGTTGTTGGTTCGCATCGTTTCCCACCACTGTTGCCAGCCATCACCAAACTCGGCAATGGTTGCCAGCAAAAAAGCCAAGCCAGGCGACGACGAAACCGGGTTGGGTGTGACCAACAGGTTGCGATATGTAGACGATGCGAGTGCTTGCAGCGTGAGCGGGGGTGTGATGTTGCGTTCGGCAAACCACGCCTTGTCATAGTTGATGCACACATCACCTGAGTCGACAGGGGTGACTTCACCGTTGGGTGCCAGCGCCACTGCCGCAACGTCGAGATCATCGCGATGCACCGTCACATAGGTCACAAAAACCTCGGCATCAAGCGCGCGCGAAAGCAAGGTGTTGTCCACACCCCACAACACGTCACCCTCGGGGTTGCCGCTGGCCAATACCGCTTTGGTCACGAGGGTGCCTGCGTCACTGCTGCGAACGAGTTCAACTTTGATGCCAGTCTGCAGCGTGAAGTCATCAAAAATGGTTTCGGTGGGGGTGAACGATTCGTGGGTCAGCAACCGAAGGGTGACTGGCTCGTTGGCGGTGATGTTTACATCAGCGGTATTGCCGTCGGTACACGCAGCAAGAAGGGTTACAGCAACAGATAAGCCGATGAGCGATGAGCGCAGTTTCATGCTGGTGCATCCACGGTGATGATGAGGCGACCAGTAGTAACTGTGACCGAAAATTCATCAGACATCGCTCGGTTGCTGATGCCCCGGGAGGCAGCAGCAATCAGCGACTCATCGTGCAGCGGCCAGTGCAAGTTGCTCGTGGTAACGCCGTGTGCATCACCCCCGAACGGAATCAACCCGATGACATCGCCGGTGGGACAGGAAATCGTGACAGTTTCGCCAGCGCGCACAGGGTAGGCCCGCGAAGATCCCAGCCGTACTTCGAGCTGTGTGCCTTGCAGCGAATCCAAAAACATCACCGCGAACAGCGCCAATTGGTGATCGAGGCGCCCGCCGCCACCACCAATCACAATCAGCCGTGTGGCTCCAAGGCTGGCTGCATAGTGCAGTGCGAGTTCGGCATCACTTTCGTTTTTGTCGACAGCATGCTGCACGACGGTGGTGCCGAGTGCCTTGAGTGCTTCGAGTGCGGTCGCCTCGATTGAATCCATATCGCCAATCACGACCGAGATATCGAGCCCGAGCACTGGTGCCAACTGCACACCCGAATCAGCCGCAATGACCGTGCAATTTGCGGGCAGATCGCCGATGGCTTGTGCATTGATTGGCTCGCCGCCGAGGAGCACGATTGCGGTCTCGGTGTTTGCTGCAACCGTTGTCATATTGCTCCCTCCGCTGGCATTACCCAGATCAGGTCTGCGGGTCGGTGGTGGCTACCACCCTCTCAGCCCGATATCTCTCGGGCTCCCCGTGCTTGTGACGCAAACTCTAACGGCAAGAACGAGTGTGATAGTGACGTTGCTCAGTAGCCTGCGAAGCGTGTCGGACACCAAGCAATCACCGTTTGCAGGCTCAGTGCCGACTTCACCCTTAGCTGACTCAGCGTCGGGTGACTCAGCGGCCACTTCGCCTCGCGACACGATCATTTCGGTCTCGCCTGTTGCCTTGGCAAAGTTAAAAGAATTGCGGGCCACCGAACCCGATGCCGAGAAACTCGGGTTGCGTCTTGCCGTGGTATCACCACCAGGAGAAGATTTTCGCTACGACCTCGTGTTTGAAGAATTCTTGAAGTCGGCGTTTACCGACGAAGTGCGCACAATCGACGGGTTCAAGTTCATCATGCCCAGTAGCGACGTGGACTTACTGCGTGGCGCCGAACTTGACTACAACGAGCAAGCCGGGCTCGTGTTGCGCAACCCGAATCGGCCCAAAGCCCCGGCCATCGAGGGCCTTGTGCGCGATGACGAAACGTCAGCGCAAATCGAAGCAATCGTGTCAGTAGACGTGAACCCGATGTTGGCAGCCCATGGTGGGTTCGTCACGTTTGCTGGCCACGACACCGAGGGCACTGCCTATTTCACGATGGGTGGCGGTTGCCATGGTTGCTCGATGAGCAAACAAACGATGCTCGATGGCGTGCAGACCATGATTACCGAGCGTGTAACGACGATCACCAAGGTGCGCGACCTCACGGATCACTCCAGTGGCGCCAACCCGTATTTCAGCTAACTAGCTGTCGCCACCGCGCCGCTGGGCTGCTGCTGCCTCGATGCACGCAGTCGGAGTTTTTTTCGTAACCCGTTGCACCTCGCGATTGGGCGACAAATTGACTCCCTGCTTCCAGGCGTCCAAATACGGCTGTGGCCAGATTTCGCCACGCCGCACATTTTGCTCGGACATGGGGCAAATTCGTGAAACCCCAAAATGCAGGTGACATAGCGTGACGCGGGCATTGCCTGATGTTCCAACGGTCCCGATTTTTTGCCCGGATGCAACACGTTGCCCTGGTTTCACCATCAACCGCCCGAGATGTGAAAAGTAATAGCGCACGAAGTCGTCGCCATGCAGGGTGATTGTCAACCCACCGCGGGTTCCTGGCTCGTCTACTTTCGCATCCCACTTATCAATGTCTCGTACTGTGTGAATCACCCCCGAGATCGGTGCGCGAACGAGCTGTCGACAGCCAGTCAAATCAGCAGCGGGGTAGTCAAGATGATCGCGTGGGTAAAACACGTTGGGCCCGGATACCGGAAACGTATACACCCACTCGCCGCGCTTTTTGCGCCGTTGGTCGCTGGCTGGGTGATCTGCGGCCGCATCGTCACCACCTGACGAGCCAGTGTGTGGCACAAGAGTGGAAGCGGCTGTCGCGATCATCACGACAGCCCCCCACATGTCGCTACTTTTTCTTCCAGCCCTTTGGGCAGCGGGTGGCAGTGAACTTTTTGACGGTCTTGCCCTTGACGCAGGTGATGGCTTTTGTTTTTGCAGCTGGAGTCGTGGTTACGCCCACGTCACCACCCTTGGCAGTATCGGCAATACGCATCGTTGCCCGCTTAATGGAATACACCGTGTTGGGGTCGAATGCACCCGAGCCACCAGCGGCGTAATAGATGCGAAACACATTTGGCGACACCTCGTAGCCAGTCGGGTCAAGTCGACCAATGTCAGTCTTGGTCAGCACCTGCGGCTTGGCCCACGTGAGCCCGTCCGAAGAGGTCGAGACAAAGAGCTGCTGCACTTTTTGTGCACCTGTTGATGTGGTGCAACCTGGGCCGTCAGCCATAATCATCACCCATTCACCATCCTTGGCTCGCAAAATTTCGCTGTCAACGTATCCGCCTTCTAGGCGCCAACCTGGCTCTTTGGAAAATGATACGCCATCACCGGAAATGTACGAGGCAATCTTTTCTGGGCAACTTCCACCCTTGGTGGCTGAGTCTTCTTTTTCCACGATGTAAATGCGAATTCGTCCATCTGGGAGTCGCACAGCATCGGGCACGCCCCAGGCCTTGGTGTCTTTCGCAACTTCCATCAAAGTAGAGGTAAGTGTGGCGGTTCCAAATGAAAGGCAGTCGCTGGTGTTGCACGCTGCTGAATACACGGCCTGTTTATTGGTAGCCGGGTTGACTCGCTTGAAATAGGCGCGTGGGCCACTCGTGGCAATGGCCACGGTGTAGTCACTTACGCCGCCGCCGCTCACGGTCAAGGTTTCGCTGGTGCAAGTGCCGGCATCGGTGCACATGCTCACTGCAGTGCCTGACGGCACCATGTCGCTACGAAATACGCGATCGCCACTCGCGGTTTTTTCTACGTGGGGCGAAGCGCCGGTCATGCCGAGCGAAACGGCGTCGTCGGTGAGCTGCCACTCGACCACGGCATGCGCCGAGGCGTGTGGAAGTCCGACTGCGAGGAGTAGGGCGAGGGGCAAAGTCTTGAAATATCTCATATCTCGAGTGTCACTGCCTTACTTCGTCGCCAAGGTGGGGTCGAAGCGTTCGCGTAACCCGTCGCCCAGCAATGTGGCACCCACAACTGCCATGCTAATCAACACTGCTGGCCACAAAACAAGCAACGGGTACACCAGCACGTATTGCTGGGTGGATGCCAGCATGCGTCCCCACGATGGGGTGGGTGGTGTGGCCCCGAGCCCCAAATAACTAAGGGTGGATTCCGCGATAATGGCGATGGAGGCCGCACCAGTCGCCTGCACGGTGAGCGAAGCGAGAAGATTGCGAAGCACGTGGGTGCGAACGATCGCCCATGTGCTGCTGCCGGAATAGCGAGCAGCCGTAACGAATGGTGAATGCAAGATGTCGGCTGCTTCGCGACGAGTTACCACTGCAACTGATGCCCCAGCAGCGATGCCAACGGTCAGCACGACGGTGACGGTTGAGGGCCCCCGTGCCGCCACGATCACCAGTGCCAGCAGCAAAGCCGGAAACGCAACAAACACGGTTGCCAACGCCATGATCGCGTCGTCTAACCAACGCCGTGATGCTGCGGCCGTGATGCCGAGAACCGTTCCGATGACCAGTGCGATAGCAGTGGCAAGTAATGCGGCGAGCAATGTGGTGCGTGCGCCAGCGATGATGTTGCTCAGTACATCACGCCCGAGTTGATCGGTACCCAACAAGTGAGAAAATGACGGGCCTGCAAAGCGTGCCTGGGCATCAACTTGTAGAGGCGGATACGGGGTCCACACCAAACCAGCCAAGGTAATGACGAGCAAAGAGCCCGTCATGGCTGCCCCAATCGTGAACGAAAGTGATCGCCTCATGTGAGCCGCCGCGGGTCGAGGCGATCATTGACGAACTCCACGACGAGTCGAATAAGAAAAATGCCCACCACCAGAACCAGCAACGTTGATTGCACTTTGGTCACGTCACGGTTGGCAATGTCTCGCACCAACATCGACCCAAGACCTGGCAGGGCAAACACGCTTTCTACAACGACTGCACCAGTGAGCAAGGTGGACAACTGCAGCGCAGTCACGCTGAGCACGGGTGACAGCACGAGGCGCGATGCGGTGGCAAGGGCAGCGTCAGGCGTGCGACCCGCGGCGCGGGCAGTGCGGAATGCATCCGACGCGACAAAGTCGAGCGCGTGCGAACGGGCGAAGCGCACCAAAATTGCCATCTGGGCGAGCGCCAAGGTGATGACTGGCAGCACGAGTGACCGCCCAGCATCAATCGGTGCACTCCAGCCAGCCGTTGGAAACCCGCCGGCGGGCAGCACCCGGAGCTGCACGGCAAACACCAAGATGAGCACGATGCCAATCACAAATGTCGGAATCGCCAAACCAACTTGGGCAAGCGACACTGCGACCAGACCAGTAGCCTGCTTGCGTCGCAATGCAGCTCGCCGACCGATGACGACTGCGGTGAACACTGCAATTGTTGACGAAAAAATAATGAGTGGGATGGTCACCCGCAATCGGCTAGCAATTTCACCGCCGATGTCGTCACCCGAGACGAGTGAGCGACCGAGGTCTCCTCGCAACGCGTCGAGTATCCAGTCGAAATACTGCACGACCAACGGGCGGCTGAACCCGTATTCGCTACGCAATTGTTCGAGCGCAGCAGGCGTGGCACTCACGCCCAGACGAGATGTTGCTATGTCGCCGGGCAAGACCCGCAACAGCACGAACACCATCACTGTCGAGATGGCGACACCCACGATGGTGAGTGCGAGTCGGCGCACAACGCCGTTCATATCTACTTGCTACTAGACGCGTTCAATACGTGCGATGTTGTATGAGTCTCCGACAGAGTTCTTGGCCAGGCCCGTCACGCCACGCTTGGCCACCTGCAAACTCGGCATCAACCACAGCCAGTCGCTGGGTGACTGCTCGGAGAGCAATCGGGCCGCTGCGCGCAATGCGGCCGTGCGTTCTTGTGGCTCGGCTGCGGCACCCGCTGCGGCAATCAAGTCGCGATATTCGGCGTTATCAAAGCGAAAGTAATAGTCGGGGTTGGCATAAATCGCCATGTCGTTGCGCTCAATATGACACACGATGGTGAGGTCATAGTCAGCTTTGGTGAAGACGCGATCCAACCATTCTTCCCAGGTGACTGGAGTAATCGTGACGTCGAAGCCAACCTTGCCGAGGGCGTCGGCGATGAACTCGCTGGAATTAGTGGCGTAGTTGATCGGCGGCACATCCAGGGTGATTGGTGTGCCTGCCACAACACCGGCGGCAACGAGTGCTTCGCGTGCGGCACTCTCGTCGTACGGCGCAACATCGGTGAGATCTTCAAACCACGGGTCGGTTGGTGGCACAAAGCTGCCGATTTCGGTGCCGTACCCTGCCCATGCAACATCGATGAGGGCTTTTTTGTCAAGCGCTTGGCGCACCGCGGTGCGCACCTTGATGTCGTTGAACGGCGCACGGGAGTTGTTCATGCTGAGGGTGACTTCGCAGTTGGTAGTGCCGCTCAGCACCGTGAGGTCGTCGCGTGATTGAAAGACCTCAAGTGTTTCGGGCGACTGCACGGTAGTCATCACATCGATGTCACCGGCCAACATCGCGTTGCTCAGAGCCGCTGTATCGGCAAAATATTTGAAGACAACTGTTTGGGAATCGCCTCGTCGGCCCCAATACTTTTCGAATCGTTCAAGAGTGATGCTGCTGCCTTTATCCCAATTGGCAAACACGTATGGCCCCGTGCCATTTGCAGCGCTCGCAAAGTCGGTGGTGTCTTTTTTGAAGATGACACCGCCTCGTTGGGTGAGGTTGTAAAGCAGGTCGTTGTCGCGTTCGCTAAGTGTGATGGTCACAACGTTGGCATCGGCGGTGATGGTCGAGACTTTTGCAAACTGGGCAAGTTGCACAGGCAAGACGGCGGTGGATTCGTCATCGAGAAGTCGCGTGAGGCTCCACACCACGTCGTCGGGCGTCAGCGATTGGCCATCGTGAAACTCTGCTTCACGCAGCACAAATGTGTAGGTCAGCCCGTCGGTAGAGACTTCGAAACGTTCTGCCAAAGCAGGCTCGATTGTGCCGTCATCGACGATGCGAACAAGACCTTCGTACACGTTGTCCAACAGCACCTGAGGAATTGCTTGACCGGCCGTGCCACTGATGTCGAGGCTGGTGGGTTCAAACGTGAACCCGAGCGTGACTTGGGATGCAGTTGCTGTGGGTGCGCAACCCGCCGCTAAAAGGCCAGTTGAGCCAAGTACACAGGCAAGCGCCAGCGCCAGTGTGGAACGCTTTACGGTGCTTTTCATGTTGGGTGAAGTCTAGGAAGGTGCTTCGCGGGGCACCTACGCTGGCAGCAGGGCAACTATGGCTGAAACACTCAACGAGCAGGAACAACTGATCGCCGACCTGTTGGAAGAAGCGCACGCGTTGCGCATGAAATATGAAGAGTTCAGCCTGTACACCGAGTCAAAAGTTGCCGAATTTGTCATCGCCCGTAAGGCCCTCACCGAAGAACGTGATCGTGCAGTGCACCACATGGGGTTAGCCGAGATGGATCTTGAAGTGCTGCGTCGTCGGCAAGAGCAGTTGCATCAACAGCTAGTCACAACGAATGCTTCTATTGCCAAGTTGACAAAACAGCGCGATCAGGCCCGTGAACGAGTTGCTGCACTCGAAGCATCACGTGCGGTGCGCTTTGCCGTGCGGCTGCGCAAACTACTTCGACGCTAAGAACCGAGAAAACAGCTCAGACCACTCGGGTTGCCAGTCGTGAGACCATTTGGGGTCAGTCACCAGTTGGATGTCGCCATTGTTGGCGAGAGCAAATGTCTCCACTGAAAGTTGGGTGCTCGGGAACACGATTCCCAACGAGTTACCACCAGCGAGTGGCACGACCGTGTCGAGTTCGCCGTGCACGTGCAAGGCGCTCACCGGGCGCACTGGCGCGCACATGTCGATGACGAGTGCCCCAGCTGCGACACCAATTGCGGTGACTCGAGTCGAAAGTTCGCAGGCAAGTCGATAGGCCATCATGCCGCCGTTGGAATGGCCAACCACCCACACCCGATCGGTATCAATGTCGTACTGCGAAATCAGGCTGGCGATGAGCTCGTCAAAAAAAGCCACGTCGTCAACGAGCTCAAACGTCGCAAACGGGCAACATGTTCCGGCATTCCACGACTGGGGCAGACCTTGCTCGGCGCCGGTACCGCTCGGGTACACCACCACTGCATCAAGATCGTTTGCATCAAGTGAGTCTTCAATCTTGGTATAGCCGCTCATCGCTTGGGCGTTGCCACCAAAACCGTGCAGCACGAACAGCAGGGGTGCAGGTTCGTCACCGGACAAATCCGAAACCAAGTATGAACGCACCCGGCCGTCGGCTGTGGTGATGGAGCTGAATCCGGGCGGCACGACCCCAGCCGCGGTCGGCTGCGTTGCTGGGGTGCTGAGTGCCACAGTGGTGGTAACGGCTGGCGCGGTTGTGGCGCCCACAGGTTCTGTACTGGTATCGGTGCTTGCTGCCGCACAGCCGCTCAGGGCTATCAGGGCAGCAGTTACCACGAGTGAAGTTGAGCGATGCATCGGTGACTTCATTGTGGCAGCAGGGATAGCCACACCGCGGTTGTATAAGAGTATTATACGAACGTGACCAACTTGCAGCTCGCCAGCGCAAATGATGTGCGAGAGCGGGTATTGGCCGCCGCGCGAGTAGAAGTCATGGCGCGCGGCATCCTTGGTTTACGTGTGATCAATGTGGCAGCAGCAGCCAATTGTTCTGTCACTTCGATGTATCGATATTTCGGAAGTCGCGAAGGCATGCTGGCCGAAGTTTTGGTGGCGCTCTACGAAGAAAGTTTTGCTGCCCAATATGCCGTGATGCGCGAACGAGTCGGGGGCACAGGGCCACTCACGGTGGAAGACATCATCGCCGCTGTGCCATTGCCATTCAGTGTGACTTCTCGCCAAGACCATGCCTTGCGCAGTCAGGTGTTGGCAGTTGCCGGAACCAATTCGATTCTGCGGGACAAACTTGCCGAAAGCCTGCGCGCCAGACGACAGATGTTGATGACAGGGCTTGACAACATTGAACAACGGTTGCCGCCAGGCACCCTGTTGGATCGTGAATTATTTTCAACGTTGATTTTTAATGTGCACTGGCAGTACAACGACCTCATGGGTGACGCGGCAGTCACCAACGAGCAATTCATAACATTGTTGCGACGTCTCATCGTAAATAATGAAAAAGTTTTCCACAAAAATAAGTAGTAGCGCTGCAGACCTCGGCGTAACTTCGTTGCTATGTTCGCCGCCGAATCCGCCGATCAAACTGCGGGCGTGCTGTTTTTGGTGGTGTTGTTAACTGCCAGCGCAATCTGGTGGATAATCATGCGTCGTCGCCAAAGTTGGTGGTTTCAGTTGTCGCAACGACCGCGCGACATTACTGGTGAACGTTGGATACGGTCCAACGAAGCCCGTGCCGACAAGCCGATGCCGCAACGACACTCGGTAGTGTCCGCTCGTGGCAACAAACGAATCCAAAGACGCCAGCAGTCACACGGCCGCCCGCAATAGGGCAGCAGCAAGCCGGGTTCCGGACCCCGCTGATCTAGAACGGGTTCGCCGCGGTCATATCGCTTCGTTGTCGTCATCCACCATCGAGTCGCCCGCGGGTCGTGTGGTGTTCAACATTGGCGCCTACGACTTTTTGCGCACGGGTGAACCGTCGCCCGACACGGTAAATCCCAACTTGTGGCGGCACGCCACATTGAATGCTCATCACGGTTTGTTTGAGGTGATTGCGGGTGTGTGGCAGGTGCGCGGTTATGACATCTCCAACATCACATTTATTCGGGGCGATAAGGGCTGGATTGTTATTGATCCACTCACCAGCGAATTCACGGCGCACGCAGCACTCGGGCTCATCAACCAACATGTCGAACAGCGTCCAGTGACCGCGGTGATCTACACGCATTCGCACGCCGACCACTTCGGTGGGGTTTTGGGTGTGACCTCACGTGAGGAGGTGGATGCGGGCAAGTGCCGCATCATTGCTCCGGAACATTTCTTGCGCGAAACCGTCGGCGAGAACGTGATCGCTGGGCCGGCGATGGCGCGACGTGCGACCTATCAATTTGGTCCACTTTTGCCAGTAGGCCCTCACGGCCATGTGGATTGTGGGCTTGGAATCGCCGTGCCCACGAGCCCGCCAACGCTGTTGGCGCCAACCGAAGAGATAACTGCCACAGGACAAGAACTAGTTGTCGATGGAGTTCGCGTGGTTTTTCAACTGACACCAGAGACTGAAGCGCCGGCCGAGATGAACTTTTATTTCCCCGATTTGCGGGCGCTCTGTATGGCTGAGAACTGCTCACACACCATGCACAATCTGGTGCCCATTCGCGGTGCGCTAGTGCGCAACGCGTTGAACTGGTCAAAGTACATCAACGAAAGTTTGCTGCTGTTTGGCAGCGATGCCGAAGTGCTGTTTGCTTCGCACAACTGGCCGCGGTGGGGTGGGGCAGACCTGCGCGAGTTTTTGGTGTTGCAACGTGATCTCTATAAATGGATGCACGACCAAACCATGCGCCATGCCAATCTGGGCCTTACCCCATTGGAGATTGCTGAAACACTCGAGTTGCCTGCAGAATTTTTGGCCCACGAGCACACTCGCGGTTTCTATGGCGATCTTGTGCACAATGCCAAGGCGGTGTATCAGCGCTATCTGAGTTGGTATGACGGCAACCCGGCAAACCTGCACAAGTTGCCACCAGTAGAAGTGGGCCAGCGATATGTGGCGCTAGCCGGTGGCGCCGGTGCACTCCTTGCGCATGCGCACGAGGCGTTTGATCGTGGCGACTACCGCTGGGTTGCGGAAGTGGTGAATCACTTGGTGTTCGCTGACCCAACCAACGAGGCCGCTCGCCACCTGCAGGCCAACGCCCTCGAGCAGATGGCATATCAAGCAGAGTCGTCGACGTTTCGTAATGCCTATTTGATGGGTGCTCAAGAGCTTCGGCAAGGCCCGCCAACAAACCGCAACCCCAACGTGCGGGCACGCGGGCTGATTCGAGAAATGACGATCGAGCAGGTGTTTGATGCTTTGGCCGTGCGGACGATGTCTGAACAACTTGGCGGCGTGTCGTTGGCCATCAATTGGGTGTTTACCGATTTGCGTGGCACAGCAGATGAACACTGGACACTTGGGATATCAAATCGCACTATGTATTCCACTCGAGGTCGACACGCAAATGGTGCAAGTGCAACCGTGACCATGTCACGATTCACTTTGTTAGATGTAGTTGGTCAGGAAACCACGTTTGTTGACGCAATGTCTGGCGGGCTCGCAACAATCGAAGGTGATGCCGGTGCGCTCATCACCGTGTTTGGCAACTTAGACAAGTTCTCGATGGGTTTCGCCATCGTCGAGCCCTAGTTGAGCCCTAGTTGAGCCCTAGCTTCGCTTTGAAGCAGGCGGGTTCAGACCCAAACCCGAAAACACCGCGCGTATCGCGATGGTGTCCCACTGCGCCGCCTTGGGGTGTGTGTCGCCAAATTCGATAAAGCAGCGTGCCGTGGTCATGCCGACGAACCAGGCCGCGAACATCTCGGTGTCAAAATCGCTACGAACCCAGCCCTTGGCCTGGGCAAACCGCAGCGGATCACCGATGAGTTTGTTCGACTCATTCTGGAAAGCGTTCAATTGTTCGCTTAGCGTTTCGCTGTTTTGTGCTCGTCCGAGCACGCTTGCCCGACGACTTCGCACGTGGCGTCGGGCATCAGAAAACGCAGCACGAGCAAAGCGATTGGCGATTGCAGCGAACCCAGATTTGCTGGTGCACGCATACGTCTCTTCACCAAAAGCTTCGCCAAGTTCGGTTTGGCCCTGGGTAAACAAAAGAGCGTGTGCAGCATCGATGAGACCTTCGCGACTGCCAAAAAAGTGATAAATCGAAGGAGCAGTGACCTTGGCCTTTTTGCATACTTCGCTGATGCGAAGTTGGGGCTCGCCGTGTTGGTCGAGGATTTTGGCAGCAACATGCAGAATGCGCAGACGCGAAGATTGGCGTTCGGTCATGGCCGGGCAGGGTTCCTAGGGTCGAATCGAGTAAAACGCATTAACTGAGTGTTCCACATTCAAGCGTTCAAATTGGGTGAATCCGGCGGATCGAGCCATGGTTTCGGCGGTCATCTCCGACAGCCCCAGCGTGCCGAGCCCGGCCCCGTCAGGGGTTGACAGTGACGACGACATACACGACAAAACACTGATGCCGTACATCAGTGAAGCCATTGGGTTTTTCTCGGCGTTCATCGCAAAGCTGTCGTGTGCCTTGATGTCCACCAAGAGCCATACGCCATCGTTGCGCAGTGCGGCCCGAATTGCCTTCATCACCACAAGCGGATGCGTCATGTCGTGGATGCAATCAAAGGTGCACACAAAGTTGACGCTGTTGTCAGTGGGGAGTGGCTCGACCTGTGGGTCGGCGAATCGTGCGTTGGTGAGGCCGGACGCACCGAGACGTTCGTTGGCACGGGCCAAGGCGTATTGCGAAATGTCGTAGCCCACGAAGGTGCTGTTGGGAAACTCGGCGGCCATGCGCAACACCGCCCCACCAGCACCCGAGCCGACATCGGCAACCTTGGCACCAGCACGCAGCGTGTCAATGACACCAACTGCGGGCAGCACGAGCGGGATGAGGTTGGCGTTGTTCCACGGCTCGAAACTTCGCTCAATACCGATGGCGCCGTCGGGGCCGTGACTGTCGTAGTTGTGCCCGATGCCCGTGCGAAATGATTCAGGCATCCGCTTGAGCGAATCCATAGTTTGCGGCAGGCGATGAAACATGCCCATGCCGAACGCTGGGTGCGACTCGTCGGCCAGCACGGCTATTTGCTCGGGTGAAAGAAAAAACGTGTCATCGTCAAGTTGGGCCGGTTGCGAACGCAACGACGAAAAACTTATGAGCTTGGCTGCTGCTTGGTTGTAGGCCCATTCACGTACCCAGCGCTCGCGCAACCCCGTTGCTGCGGCTAGTTGCGTGGTGGTGAGTGGCTGCGGTGCTGCGGCCAAGGCGCGATACAGGCCCAGGTGGTCGCCCAAGTGCACCAGGCCCGAGGTGACTGCACCTTCCAATTTGGTGAAAAGGATGAATGAGAAAAACTTGAGCTTGTCGGGGTCGATGCTCACGCCAGCAGCCGTCGACTATTCGGTGATGGTGCGGCGCGGGGTCCACACGAAGTAGTTCCACACCCAGTCGGCAAAGATGCTGGTGCGGTTGCGCCCACCCGAGAGATACGCCAGATGTAATGCCAGCCACGTGAGCCAAGCGAGGGTGCCTTGAAATCGCAACCACGGACGCACCTCGACCACTGCTTTGCGCCGACCGATGGTGGCCATCTGGCCCTTGTCGCGATACTTGAACACTTCGAACGGCTCGTTGCGTTCGCGGCGCAGTAGTTGGCGTGCAACGTGACGACCCTGCTGGATGGCCACTGGTGCAATCATTGGCAATGGCTTGCCTTGGGCATCGGCAAAATTGGCAGCGTCACCGACCACCCAAAGAGAGTCGTTGAGTTGTAGTTGTGGGTTGACCTTGAGGCGGTTACCGCGATCAGACTCGCCAAGAAACTTCCAATGTGGTGGGGCCACCACGCCGGCGGCCCAAATACGGGTACCAGCCACGAGTTCTTCGCCGTCTTTGAGTCGCAACGATTGCGCGGTGGCCTCGATGACGGCTGCGTCAACACGCACGTTGACACCCATCTTGATGAGCGCCTTGCGGGCGTGCTCACTTGAACTGGGTTGAAAACTTGGCAACAGTCGGGGGCCGGCCTCAAGCAATGTAACGGTGGCCTGTGGCGCAATATGTTCGAACTCACGCTTGATTTCGCCTTGCAATTCACGCACGGCCCCGGCAAGTTCGACACCGGTCGGGCCGCCACCGACGATGACCACGTTGAGGCTTTCAATCGGTAGCACACCGTCTTCGACGGCTTCGTAGGTGCGCAGCAGCGAACGGCGAATGTCGCGTGCGTGCGCCACCGACTTCATCTGCAAAGTGTGCTCGGCAACACCAGGAATGCCGAAGGTGGTGCCTTCGGAACCCACTGCCAGCACGAGATCGTGATAGGAGAGCGTCTTGCCGGTCGACAGTGTGAGCGTTTTGGCACCAGTGTCAACATTCGTAACTTCGGCACGAATGAATTGCACTTCTCGATAGGCAGTGCGCACCGGAAACGCGATGTCGTCTTCGGGCAGCGAGGCTGTTGCCACCTGGTACAGCAGTGGTGAAAACAACTGGTATGGATTGCGGTCAACCAGCGTCACCGAATAGGCCGCCGACTTACGAAGTTTCTTTGCACACGCAAGCCCGCCAAACCCAGCGCCGACAATCACCACATGCTTCTTGGGTGGCGGTGTGCCGAACTCTCTGAGCATGTCTCTAATCTACGATGCGCCGCCATTGCACTACCGTTCGCAGCATGGGTTTACCTGCGAGCACTGGTCTCTTGCAGGGCAAGGGCCTCCTGCACGACAAAGTGGCGGTCGTTACGGGTGCCGGGAGTGGCTTGGGGCGCGAATACGCAATCGCACTTGCCGCGCAGGGGGCGCTGATTGTGGTGAATGATTTTGGGGCCGCCGTGACTGGTGAGCAACGCTCCCCAGGTGCGGCTGGGCAGGTGGTGAATGAAATCAAGTCGCATGGTGGCGAGGCGGTTGCCAACACTGCCGATGTGTCGCAGTGGGGTGGTGCTGAGTCGATTATTGATACAGCCATCACCTCGTTTGGGCGGCTTGACATTGTGATCAATAACGCCGGTATCAATCGCCCGTCGTCACTGGTGGATTTGTCTGAACACGATGTGGATTCGCAGTTGGGCGTGCATCTCAAAGGCACACTCGCGGTGAGCCATTTTGCTGCTGCCTATTGGCATCAGGCTGGCGTGCAGCCGCATCGCGCCATCGTGAACACCACATCCGCCGTGGGTTTGCATCCGACTGCTGGTGGTGGGGTATATGGCGCGGCAAAATCAGCAATTGCTGCACTCACAGTGAGCCACGCGCAGGAACTTGCCCGCTTGGGTGTGCGGGTGAATGCGGTTGCACCGTGTGCCCGCACGCGAATGGTGAAAGAGTCGCCGGCGGTCTTGGCGCTCATGCCCGATGCAACCGGCTTTGATCGCCACGCACCCGAGCACGTGGCACCACTTGTGGTGTATTTGGCAAGTTCATTGTGCAGATTCACGGGTCGGGTGTTTGCGATTGAGGGGCCAGATGTTGCGGTGTATTCCGCAGTTGGCGTGGCACAGCATTGGTCGACCACCGATGCCTGGAGTGTGGATGCGTTGGCTGATGCATTGGCAGATGCTGATGAGCAGTCACAACAGCAAGCGTTCTTTCCAGGTGGTGTGGTGGCGCACAACACCCCGCCTGGGCGCACGTTGCGCACGCTGCAATAGGCGGCGCGCTCGGAGGGACTCGAACCCCCATCTTCGAAGCTCATGTGAGGGTCAAACTCCCCATGACTGCAATGAGGCGTTAAAGATTCGTTCACCTAATGCCCCTACTTTAAATGAGTGGAAGTAAACGAGCGAATTGCGGTCTCCCGTCTGCTTCACCGAGTCGGATTTGGACCGAGGCCGGGACAATTTCAAGCAATGCTCGCCAAGGGCTTCAGCCGTTCTGCATCAGAAGTGTTGGCGCTAAGCCCCCCAATTTATGGCGATGTGAAGTTGCAGCTTGGTATCACGGACTTGGGCCCGCAGCCGCGCCCAAATACAGAGGCAGTAGTTCCGTACGCAGACGCTAAGCGCAACCAACTTCGCGCGATGAGCTTGTGGTGGCTTGATCAAATGGTGCTGCAGGATTTTCCATTACATGAGCGAATGACTTGGTTCTGGCACGGGCACTGGGCGACTTCCTATACCAAGGTTGATGAGCCGTTGGTGATGTTTGATCACATTGAACGGCTGCGTAAACACTCACTCGGAAACTTCACGACAATGTGTGAGGAAATGGTCATTGACGGTGCATTGATCATCTGGCTCGACGGGCAGTTGAACACCGCAAAATCACCGAATGAGAATCTCGCCCGCGAGTTCCTGGAACTTTTCACCCTGGGGGTGAATCGGTACTCAGAGAGTGACGTCAAGGAAATAGCACGAGTGCTGTCTGGGTGGAAAGTCGAGAAGCACTCAGGGGTTGTGGCAAGAAATCTGAGACAGTCGTACCTGAATCCAACCACGGTGCTCGGTACCACTGCTCTGTTTGATGCCGTCTCGCTGGCACGATTTCTCTCGCAGCAGCCAAGTAGTCAGCGCTTCATCGCCGAACGTTTGTGGTTTCGATTCGTGTCCTCATCTGTCGCCTTGCCCTCAGGTAGTGGAATTGAGTCGGGTTTCGCGGGACGAGAAATATTGCAAGCGATGAAAAATATGATTATGTCGAAAGAGTTCGCTGACCCTGCGCACGCAATGGTAAAGAGTCCGCTCGAGTGGATGGTTGGGGTGCTGCGAGCATTGCGAATCACGCCGTCAACTTACGTTCAGCCAGATGAGTTGCTGAAGAGCCTCACCGTGATGGGTCAGCGGCATTTTTTCCCCCCAAACGTAGGAGGCTGGGCATCAGATGAGGCGTGGTTGACGGCGGCATCAGCACAGTTACGAATCCGGACTGCTCAAAAGCTGTGCAGTCATGGCGACTTAAGTCCGGTGACGGCGGTTGCCCAAGCGAGTCGGCTCGATGCACTCGCAGACTGGCTCGGAGTCGCGCAGTGGAGTAAGCGAACCCGCGATGTACTGAATGGTGCGATTACTGATCCCCAAAGGCTTGTGGCCTTATCCCTCGTTTGTCCCGAATACGTAGTCAATAGTTGAAAGGCCGACCATGACGACAATGACGCGACGGACGTTCATTCAGTGGGCTGGCGCAGGAGCGGTTGCTGCGCACACGGTTTCTATTGCCGATGTAGTCCGAGCGGCAACGGTGAAGCAACCGTCGGCCGGTTCCCAGATCTTGGTAGTGGTCACTTTGTATGGCGGTAATGATGGTCTGAACACGGTGATTCCTTACAACGACGCGGTTTATCATGCGATGCGAGGGACCGTGGCCTATCGCGAGGATCAGGTCTTCCTGCTCGGGGAGAGTCTCGGGCTCAACAATTCAATGGCGGGCTTCAAGACCTTCTGGGACAACAAGCAATTGGCAATTGTGCGAGGTGTTGGCTACCCGAACCCTGATCGATCGCATTTTTCGTCAATGGCTATTTGGCAGACGGCATCGCGAACACCATCTCGAACTGGTTGGCTGGGCAGGTGGCTCGAGACTCAGCCCGCCGATCCGTTCCGTGCAATCGGTCTTGGATCAACCCTTCCGCCGCTTTTAGTTGGTGAACGACGATCGGGTACGGCGCTGCCGCTGAGCGGCTTCCGACTGCCAACTGGAGCACTCGCTACGGATGTTTCAAGACTCGCTATGACAACACCCGAGGACAACGTTTTGAAAGCTGCGGCTGCGCGGTCAATCCGGGACCTATTCACTGTGGCAGGCACCGTTACTCCAGTCCTGAAAAATGAAGCACCTCCAGCGACTGACCTGCCGACGGCGATTGGTGGTAATGCCGGAGGTGATTCCAATCTTTCTGCCCAGTTGAACGCGGTCGCAAAACTTATCGCAGTTGGTGCACCGACACAAATCTGGTCGGTGTCACTCGGTGGTTTTGATACCCATGCCAACGAGCAGGGCGTTCAATCTCGACTTTTGGGGGCGCTCTCAACCTCGATATCGACTTTCATGTCTCAGATGCGATCGCTCGGCCGGAGTAAAGACGTAACCGTCATTGTTTATAGCGAGTTTGGTCGTCGGGTTCGGGCAAACGCGTCAGACGGAACGGATCACGGCACTTCTGGACCTGTCTTTCTCATCGGGGAACGCATCAATGGCGGATTCTTTGGGGAGCAGCCATCGCTCAATCAGCTGAAAGACGATGACCTACCCGTAACGGTGGATTTCCGCTCGGTCTACGCGAGCATTCTCGAAGATGTACTCGCAACTTCAAGTAGGGACATCCTGAACGGGTGGACAACGAAATTGCCCCTATTTGCTCTCTCTGCCTGACTACGACTTGACTGGCGTGGCGCAGTAGTTGGCGCGCTCGGAGGGACTCGAACCCCCAACCCTCTGATCCGAAGTCAGATGCTCTATCCATTGAGCTACGAACGCTGGTGCTCGCAACGCTACCGTCTGGCACAATTGGGCCATGCCGCTGCACGCCCAAACCGCTGCCGTTTTAGAGTTCATGCGTCAACTCGGCTCGCCACCGATGCACGAGCTGTCAGCGGCACAAGCCCGTGAGAGTTATCTGGCGATGCGCGCGCCTTCCACTATTGAATTGCACGAAATCCGCGATATCGAAGCCGGCGGCGTGAAGTGTCGGCTCTATCGGTCGAGCACAGCAACCGCAGCACCGCTCCTTATTTATTATCACGGCGGTGGTTGGGTTATTGGCGACCTCGACACCCACGACGACATCTGTCGAAAGTTGGCACGCGACGCCCACTGCAGTGTGATTGCCGTTGACTATCGCCTGGCGCCCGAGCACCCGGCACCTGCCGCGCTCGACGATTGCATCGTGGCAACCCAGTGGATTTTTGCCAACGCCAAGTCGTTGGGCATCGACGCAGCGCGGATTGCCATCGGCGGCGACTCGGCTGGTGGCAACTTGGCTGCGCTGGTGGCAATGCATGCCGATGTAAAGCCCGTGTTCCAATTGCTTGTGTATCCGGCCGTTGATGCGCGGATGGGGCAGCCCAGCCACAAGGACAACGCCCAGGGATATCTGCTGACTGCCGATTCCATGAAGTGGTTCTTGAATCACTATCTCCAGGGCGACGAAAACAAGAAGCTCGACCCCAAGGTGTCACCGTTGCTGAGTAGCGATGAACTGTTGAAGAAGTCGCCACCAACGCTGGTGATTACCGCCGAGTTTGACCCGCTGCGCGACGAAGGTGAGGAGTACGCGGCAAAGCTTGCGTCCCTTGGAGTGACGACGTCCACGGTGCGATTTCACGGCCAGATTCACGCGTTCTTTGGCATGAGTGAGTTGCTCGATGATGCTGCAGCAGCAATCGCGCTGAGCGTGTCGTATCTACGTAAATATCTGAATAGTTGAGCCATGTCCCGCGAAACCATCGTCGTCGATAACTACACCTACGAAGGCACTGACGCGCATCGCACCTTGCACAACCTGGGCGAGTTATGGGCACACCATGTGCACCGGCGTGCGCCATCGCCGAGAGCACTGCAACAAAGTGCTGATGCACTCGCCACGTTATTTGCACCACTCGCTGGCAACGACAACCCCACACTCGCACCAGCAGAGCGGATAACCCAACTTGGTGAGCAGGCCGCGAAGCGAATCGACGACCTCGACCCAGCTGCACTCGAGCACGCGTTGCGCGACATGTGGGCACCGCTCGCGGCACTGGCTGGCGACGCGCGCAACGGCAACCAGTCGGCCACTGCAGTGGTGTCGGGGTTGTTTCTTTCTGATGGCGGCGTGCCGAAAACGGCGGTCGACAGCGTGGAGATCGGTTATCGCGGCGTGCTCGGCGATCGCCAAGCCAGTCGCGCCCACCACGGCCGACCGTGGCAGGCATTGTGTTTGTGGAGCTCTGACGTGGTCGCCGACTTCGCCAAGGCCGGGCACCCGATTCGCCCAGGGTCAGCGGGCGAGAACGTGTCGATTCGGGGCCTTGACTGGTCGCAGGCCCGCCCCGGGGTGCGAATACAAGTTGGCACGGTGCGGGCAACGCTCACGGCCTATGCGATTCCGTGCCATCACAATGCCCGCTGGTTCGTCGACGGCGACTACGAGCACATGAGCCACGAACGCAGCGACCACAGTCGGCTCTATGCCCGCGTCGACGCACCCGGGCGCATTGCAGTGGGCGACACCGTGCACCTCGCTGGCTGAACCCTTGTAACCACGCCACTTTGTCGGGTATCCACCACATCTTTGTGCACTTGCGCTCAGGTGGAATTTGTCAGCAATCACGCTGACAGAAAGCGAGAACATCCACCATGTACACACTCGGAGCACTCCTCCTGGCAGCAATCCTGCTTGGCGCGGTCGTGTCGGTCATCGACTCGGTCTTGCGCTTGGTCGGCATCCACGGAGTCATTGCCAAACTTCCGGTCATCGGAGCACATTGGGGCCTTCTCATCAGCGTGCTGATGGTCTGGCTCACCGACATCAACCTTGCAGGTAACTGGGGTCTGTCGTTTCCTGACTCATGGATGGTGTGGGTCGCCAACGGCGCCATCATCTACGGAATGATTCCAGTGAAAGACGCTGCAATCTCGATGATCAATAAAGGATTCAGAATGTAACGAGCGGTCCAACCGCTGCACATAACCCGACCCGGCGACCGTGCCCCCAAACGGGGGAATCCCACGTCGCCGGGTCGACGTTTTCTAGGCCCACGCCCAACCGTTCGAGTGCAGCCCGCATCACTGGTGGGCGAGCGCGATTGGCGCCGTCACTAATTTTTAACGCAATCGCGCGACCGTCGGCCAGACCTACGGCAAACACGGCTTCGGCACCGTCTTTGGCTACGAGCCCTGGCACACCTTGCATAAGCAATGTGACATCGCGCGTTGGGCCGCCCACCATGAGCGGATGGCTTGTCATGGCCTGGGCCACTTGGTGGGCAGCGGTGCCTGCTTCGGCGGTGGCAATCGTGCGAAACGCCCGCGCCAAGCCGATTAGCGAGAGTGCGTGTGCTGGCGCACCGCAACCGTCGACTGCAATGTGTGCCGCAGGCTCGCCAGCCAACGAGGGAATCATGTTGGTGATGTGCTGTTGCAACGCGTGTTCGGCAGAGAGATAACTTTTGTCGGTTGGCCAGCCAGCAGCAACGCAGGTGGCAAGCATGCTGGCGTGTTTGCCCGAACAATTCATCTGCAGCGATGTGCGTTGCTTGCCGTCGCGGATGGCGCGTTCGCGCTCGGTGTCGTCGAGCGGATAATCGATCAGATTGCCAAGCCACGATTCATCAAGCCCGGCAGTGGCCAAAATTTCTTTGGCCCCCGCAAGGTGTTCGGGGCGGCCATCGTGGCTGGCACAGGCAAGCGCCAACAATCGTGGCGGCAAGGTGAGCCCGGCTTCGACCATTGCGGTTGCTTGCAGCGGTTTTATCGACGAGCGTGGAAACACGATTGCGGTGGGGTCGCCCACGCTGAATGCCACTGAGCCGTCTGCGTTAAGCCCCACCACTGTGCCGAAGTGCTGCGATTCGACCTGCCCGTTGCGCTGTGTTTGCGCCACCAGTTCGTAGGTGTTCATGCGGGCGAGTTCACCACCAAGTTGTAAGCGCGAGTGGTGGTGATGCCACCACGAGTGATGGTGATTTTCACCCGACAAGTGCCGGGTCGAGCAAAGGTCAGACGTTTGGTTCTGCTATTGACCGTGCACTGGGCCCGCGATTTTGCGACCGGTGCAACAACCACCTTGGTTACGTCAGTGCGATCGATGAGCATGATATTGAGCAGTGCATTGCTGGCTCGCGAAGTTTTTGCGGCAAACACCGGCGTGGTGAACGACTGGGTATCACCCACCGACGTGCCCACTGCATTGGTGGCGACAAGTCGCCAGTAATACGTCGTACCTGCTGCAAGACCAGCCAGATTGACAGCGAGCGTTGCAGTTTCACTGCCAGCAACGTCGCCAGCCATGGCGGTTCCATCAAGTGTCGAAAAATCAGGCAGGCGCGAATATTGAAAGAACGCTTGCGAAGTGATGTCGTTGGCATTCACCGTGCCAGTGATGTCAGCGGAGTCAGACGACAAAGATGACGCCACACCGCTCACCACTGCTGGTGCAGTGACTATCGGCGCGACACTACCCCCAGTCAGTTCGAGCGCCCTTGCAACAAGGTTGGGATATGCCGATGGTGCAAAACCTGTCATGGATGGTTGTCTTGATTGTGAACATGGCCCCGATGCTGCGGAGTTAATGCCGATGAGCACCACGTCATTGCCGACGCGAGTAATGACGGGGCCGCCTGAGTCGCCAGAGCAAATCCCGGTAGTTGTGGTTTGGGCTGCGCTAAAAGCACCCAGCCAGGGATTAACGGGCAGGATAAGAGGCTGGTCAATTGCATTCGGCGCCGACGACGAGGTGCTTGTGGGTGAAGTTCGACCGTAGCCAAGCAAGGTCACCACGCGGCCTTCTTGACTCCATGCAGCAACTTCCGTGGGGGTAGCAAGCCGGCGAATGACGCCGCCCGGTAAATCGGTTTCCAAGATCAGGAAGGCAATGTCATCAGGTTGTGAAAACCCTGAACCATTGAGGCGCCAACCGTCGAAGGGAATAACTGCGCTCGGCGTGACGGTTTGGCTTGACTGCTGCACATCCACACCTGGAAGATTCACAAAAATTGGGTCGCTGGTGACGTTCCCGCTCGTATCCACCACGCAATGGGCAGCAGTCACCACGATGCGGCTCGTCCACAAGGCACCGCTGCAACTAGTCCTCCCTGTTTGAAGGCGAACGACTGCTGCGTTGCCCACCGCAGAAGTTCCACCAACCACGGCATTGGCGCGTGTTGTTGGCAAAGCAACAATCGTTGCGCTGAGCACAAGTGTTAGGGCCACTCGTCTCATTTGTCGTAGACCAACTAACTTGTACCGCACTCACCCAGACTACGACGCATGGGTTTTGCGTCGTTAGGCTCAGCGCATGCCCTTCGACAAACCTGCACCCGACCTGGCCAAAATTCTTGTTGCTTGGCAAAAATGGGAAAAAGGCGAAGAACAACCCGGGCGCACCCTTGCCTCGTTGAAAACTGCGGGGCTCGATGCGGTGCTGGCAAATCTGGTGGACATTGGTTGGAAGCCGGTTGCGTAGACCAGGCGGTCAACAACATCTGCCAAGGCCGGTGGACTGGCGGGCACTGCATCACGCCCCATGGGATCGCCTCGACACGCGAGCCCTGAGCGACATTGACGCTGTGTGCAGTGCGCTCACACGTTTTCGCCCTGACCCGATTCTGCAGGTGCCCGCGACAGGCGCGCATGCATCAGCCGTCTTGGTGCCGCTGTATGCGGCCAACGACGAGCCGCATGTGCTGCTCACTCGTCGCTCGTCAACTCTGAGCACACACGCCGGGCAAATCGCGTTTCCGGGCGGACGCCTCGAGCCAGGCGAAACCTCGATACAAGCTGCACTTCGCGAAACACGTGAAGAGATTGGTGTCGATGCTCGTCACGCTCATGTGGTGGCTGAGTTGACTGCGCACCGCACAATTTCGAGCACGAGCCACATCGTGCCGCACGTGGTGCGTCTGCCGAATGCACCGGCTGAGTTTGCCATTAACAACGAAGTTGAGCGTGTGTTCAGCGTTGCTCTGACAGAACTCATTCGCCCTGACACGTTTGCCCAAGAACATTGGGTGTTTCCCGATCGCGAAGTAGTGGTGCCGATGTTTTATCTGGATGACGAAACCGTTTGGGGTGCAACGGCGCGCATGTTGCAAGATTTGCTGCTGCTCGTTTTACAGAAGTAATACTTCACGGCCCGGCTGCCAATCGCACCGCGTGAAAAAACACCACTGCCCACGCGTCACACCGCAGTCGTTCGCTACGCCGACGCCTCACGCATGACGCTTGCAGGTCGAGTTGAAACTGATCATCGACCGCTGCGCGCATTGATGCGTTCCACTCTTGACCAATGCCAAGTTGGGCGAGTGTTGCATAGTTTGCATAGGCAAGATCGTGGCGCTCGCACGCGAGTCGAAAGTTGAACGATCGCCCGCTGCTGCCCACAACTGGCGCCGAGCAACCATCCGTCGCCGTAATCAACCAGCGGTGCACCCGTTTTGCGCGGGCGCGTTCGCTGCGAAACTTTGTGAGCGGGGTGTTGAACACCAAGTGGTCAACGACGCCTGAGTCAATTGGTGACGACGAGGCAATCAACGGTGTTGTTGGCACACTCGCCAGCACCGTGATTGCGACGGTGAATGCAGCCAACTGGCGCATAGGCACCTCGCAATGGCGGGGGTATTGCCGCCACCGTGCTGTGTGGGCGAAGTGTCGAGTTGGGCGTTATTTCCAGCGACGCATGGTGGCCACCATTTCAATGGCCACATCAGCGGCTTCGTAACCCTTGTTGGTGTCATCGGGTCGCGAGCGAGCAGCGGCCTGCTCTACGTTTTCCACCGTCAGCACGCCAAAGCCAATGGGGATGAGCGTTTCGAGTTGCACTTGCATAATGCCTTCGGCGCATGGGCCGGCAACATATTCAAAATGTGCGGTATCACCACGAATCACCGCGCCGAGTGTGACCAGCGCATCGTATTTGCGTGACAGAGCCATCAATCGCGCCATGACCGGAATCTCGTAGGCACCAGGCACCCAGAACACTTCGATGTTTTTTTCTTGCACACCGTGTTTGGCCAGGTTGCGGCGGGCACCATCGAGCAGCGCGTTGACCACAAACTCGTTGAAGCGCGAGCAGACAATGCCAACCTTCAGACTTTTCACTTTGCGCGGGTTCATTACTTGGTGCCTTTCTCGTCAGCAGCGAACAGGTGACCAAGTCGGTCACGCTTAGTGGAAAGATACGCGCGATTCTCGTCGGTCATGGTGACGACAATCGGTACGCGTTCCACCACACGCAAGCCATAACCCGCGATGCCGCCGTATTTGGCTGGGTTGTTGGTCATCAACCGCAATTCTTGTGCACCAAGGTCGGCGAGGATTTGTGCACCGATGCCGTATTCACGACTATCAACCGGCAAGCCAAGCTGGGTGTTGGCATCTACTGTGTCGACGCCTTGATCCTGCAGCGAATAGGCACGAATCTTGTGGCCGATACCGATGCCGCGGCCCTCGTGACCACGCAAGTACACCAGGACGCCGTGATCATTTTTGGCGATCAATTGCAGCGCTGCCGATAACTGGTCGCCACAATCGCAGCGCAGGCTGCCGAACACGTCGCCAGTCAAGCACTCGCTGTGCACCCGAGTAAGCACAGGTGCGCCACTGCCGATATCGCCGCGCACAAAAGCCAGATGCTCGATGCCGTCGATCGTTGAGCGATAAGCGACGCATTCAAACTCACCCCACTGCGTGGGCACACGTGCCGAGCCGATGCGCTCGACAAGACGTTCTTTATGTCGACGCCACTCCACCAAAGCGGCAATAGAGGAGAGCAATAGGTTGTGCTCGCGGCAGAACTCGATGAGTTGCGGCAATCGGGCCATGGTGCCGTCGTCATTTTGAATTTCGCAAATCACACCGGCTGGCTCGCAGCCTGCCATGCGCGCCAAATCGACCGCCGCCTCGGTGTGGCCAGCACGCTTCAGCACACCACCTTCGCGAGCGCGAAGCGGAAACACGTGTCCGGGTCGGGCAAATGCTTGGTAGCCAACGGTGCCATCGGCGAGTGCGCGAATGGTGAGCGCGCGGTCAGCAGCAGAAATGCCGGTGCTTGTGCCTTCGAGCAAATCGACCGACACGGTGAATGCGGTGCGATGGCTCTCGGTGTTGTGATCAACCATCATCGGCAAACGCAAATCGTCACAACGCTCACCCGTGAGCGGGGCCACCACCACACCCGATGTGTGACGAATGATGAACGCCAGCTTCTCGGCGGTTACGTGTTCGGCAGCCATGATGAGGTCGCCTTCGTTTTCGCGATCTTCGTCGTCGACGAGCACCACCATGTCGCCGCGCGCAATGGCCGCAATCACGGCGTCAATCGGGGCGAACGCACTGTTTGCTGTTTGGGTCATGCTGGGCTCCTCTGCGGTTCAATCACGACTTCCACATCGTCACCGAGTTGTTGGGTAGAAATTGTGCGTCCACGCCACACGTCGGCGAGTGTGGCCGCCGTGTCGCCGGCAAATGCGGGCACTGCGTCGCCACCACCCATGATCGCGGGTGCAATGTGAAACACGTAGCGGTCAATGAGCCCGGCTTGGTGAAAGCTGGCAGCCACTTTGGCGCCACCTTCGACCATGAGTTGCAGCACATGTTCGCCGCCGAGCGTGTCGAGCAATTCGGTGAGCGAACCAGCCCACTCGGTGCACGGATGCACGCGGGCATCAACCGGTGCGCGACCCAGCACGATGCGTCGTGGCGAAGCGCCAGGTGCATCGCGAACGGTGAGTTGTGGATCATCGGCACGCACTGTGCCGGCACCAACGACGATGGCGTCGCTTGCTGCGCGCAACTCGTGCACACGGCGTCGCGCCAGTTCGCCAGTAATCCAGCCACTGGCACCAGACTTTGCAGCGATATAGCCGTCGATGGTCATCGCCAACTTCAGCATCACCAACGGGAGACCAGTGCGGCGGTGATGCAGATACGCAGCGAGTTGTTCGTTCACGGCCTCTGCTTCGACGCCAACTTGCACCGCGATGCCCGCATCGCGAAGTCGGTTAATGCCGGTGCCAGCAACGCGCTGGTCGGGGTCTTGCACGCCGATCACCACGCGGGCAACGCCTGCGGTGATGATTGCTTCGGTGCAGGGCGGGGTGCGACCAAAGTGGTTGCACGGCTCGAGCGTGACGTACATCGTTGCACCGTGCGCTGCTTCGCCAGCAGCACGCAACGCTTGTACTTCGGCGTGTGCCTGGCCGACTGGCTGAGTGAAACCACTGAAGCGTCGACCGTCGGCGGCTACAAGCACAGCACCCACCCACGGGTTGGGCCGGCAAATGTGTTGCGCGGAGGCGGCAACAAGCACCGCTTCGCGCATCGATTGTTGGTCGATGTCGATCATCTCTTCCTGCTTCCATCCGGACTCTGACCGTCGGCCTCGGAGTTTCACCGAATCAGTCCCGCATCGTGAGACGCGGGAGTCGCGGGCTTTCACCGCCGATAGGGAATTTCACCCAACCCTGCAAGACATTTCAGTTGTGTGCCGCACCTCCCGGTGTTGCATTCGTCAGGCTACCGACGTCACGCCGCGCCTCACTGACCGTGAGCAGCACTACGGCACCAATCACCAGCACCGCGCCAACCACGCTGCGGGTGGTGAGTCGTTCGTTGAGAAACATCAAGCCCACGGCGATGGTGACCACTGGTTCAAACGTTGATGCCACCGATGTGGGGCCTGGCCCGACTCGTTTCATTGCCGCAAAGAACAATGCCATCGCCACGATGGTGCCAACAGTGGAAATCACCACCACGTTTACCCAGCCAGGTGTGGAGTTTGGAAACTGCACCTGCATGCCAAAGGGTTGCGCAAGCCACATAGTGAGCCACAGCGTGAGCCAGCCGAACATTGCACCAATCAGAATGATGGTGAGCCCCGTGATGCCGTCGTACTTCGGCATAACGCTCGATGACAACACCACATAAAAGGTGTAGGTCAGGGCACCTGCCAAAGTGAGTGCAACACCGACTGTTTCTCCACCGCTTACCTCGCCTGCTGTGAGACCGGCGCCAGCAACGGTGGCGACGAGGCAGATACCGATTACTTTGCTCGGCTGGTGATGCAGCAGCCACCATGACAGCAACACCGCCATGACCGGAAAGCAATAAAAAATGATTGATACCAAGCCCGAATCCATTCGTTCGATGGCGCCGAAATAAAAGAATGATTGAAAAGTAAAACCGATGTAGCCAAAGAGGAAAATCTTGACTAGGTCGCGACCCTGCGGCCACGACACACCGCGCATCGCGACGAGGCGGTATGCCAGGAGCAATGGTGCAGCAATGAGGAAACGCGCCACCATCAAGCCCTGGCTGTTGGCGCCGTCTTCGAATGCGCGCACAGAAAACAGCGGGTTGACGCCATAGAGCGTGCATGACAGCACCGCCAGGGCAATACCAATTACGCGTTGGTTGTTACGCACTGGTGCCGCGTTCGTTGTCGGCTGTGTTGTCGGCTTCGCTCTCGCGTTGTTTGTCGCGTCGCACGACATTGCGAAACACCACGGTGAAAATCACTGCAATGCCGATAATCATGAAACTGAACACCGCAAACTGCAAGCCACCGCCGCGGTCACCGGCCTGGGTTGGTGCAGTCCCACACCCTGGCTTGGGGAGTAGACCGATGCAGTCACTTACATCGCCGTCAAGCGGGTAGACGAATACCGAAGTGGATGTGGTTGAAGCATCGCTATTCGTGGAGTTGTCGGGGCGCATCGCTTGTACATTCTGTCAGGCACACTCAGCCCCGAGTGGCGCAGAACTACGGTGGTGGCAGTGATGTCTGACCTACGCCCAACTGTTTTGGTGGTCGACTTTGGTGCTCAGTACGCCCAACTCATTGCTCGTCGCGTGCGTGAAGCACAGGTGTATTCCGAGATCGTCTCGCACCGCATTACTGCCGACGAAGTGCAGCGCCGCCAGCCTGCCGCCATCATTTTGTCGGGCGGGCCAAAGAGCGTGCACGTTGAGGGTGCGCCGAGTTTGGACCCACGCATCTACGAATTGGGCATTCCGATGTTGGGTATTTGTTACGGCTGTCAGCTCATCGCCCAACAACTAGGTGGTGTCGTTGCACGCGGCGACAAGGGTGAATATGGTCGAGCCACACTGAAGCGACACGGTGAATCGAGCCTGCTCGGTGACACTGGGGCATCGTTTGATGTGTGGATGAGCCACTTTGATGCGGTGTCGATGGCGCCATCAGGTTTTCGTGTCACCGGGGCCACAGCGGATGCACCAGTGGCAGTGCTGGAAAACGACTCAAAGAAAATTTGGGCGGTGCAGTTTCACCCCGAGGTGGTGCACACCGAGCACGGGCAGCAGATATTGCGCCACTTCTTGCACGATCTGGCAGGGATTGCACCAAATTGGACAATGTCGTCGATTGCCGATTCACAAATTGCGGCCGTGCGGGCCCAGGTGGGGGACGAGCGAGCGATCTGTGGTTTGTCGGGTGGTGTTGATTCAGCCGTAGCCGCTGCGTTGGTGCATCGCGCCATTGGCGCCAACCTCACGTGTGTATATGTAGACACCGGGCTCATGCGCAAGAACGAAAGCGACCAAGTAGTGGAAACGTTCAAGCGCAATCTGGGTATCGAGTTGGTGCATGTGGATGCCGCGGATGAATTCTTTGACAAACTGCAAGGCGTCATCGACCCCGAGCAGAAGCGCAAGGTGATCGGCGAAACTTTTGTGCGCATCTTCGAGCGATATACGGGCGGCATCAAAGACGCCAAGTTTCTCGTGCAAGGCACGTTGTATCCCGACGTAATTGAAAGTGGCGGGCGCGAAGGCTCGGCCGTCATCAAAAGCCATCACAATGTGGGTGGGTTGCCTGATGACATGACGCTGCAATTGTGCGAGCCGTTGCGCGAACTGTTCAAAGATGAGGTGCGGTCACTTGGCACCACGCTTGGCTTGCCCGACGAAATTGTGTGGCGCCAGCCATTTCCGGGGCCCGGTTTGGGTGTGCGCATCATCGGAGAAGTGACGCGCGAAAAAGTGAGCATCCTGCAAGAAGCCGATGCCATCGTGCGTGAAGAAATTCAGCGCGCCGGGCTCGAGCGAGAAATCTGGCAGGCCTTTGCCGTGCTTGCTGATATTCGTTCGGTGGGTGTGATGGGCGATGAACGAACGTATGCCCGACCGATCATCATTCGTGCCGTAACGAGCGACGACGCCATGACCGCCGACTGGGCGCGGGTGCCGTATGACGTGTTGGCCACCATGTCGTCGCGCATCGTGAACGAAGTCGATGGTGTGAACCGTGTCGCATACGACATCACCTCCAAGCCCCCGGGGACCATCGAGTGGGAGTGAGCGCAGCGAGCGGACACTCGCAGCCACACCAGTGGGAGTGAGCGCAGCGAGCGGACACTCGCAGCCACACCAGTGGGAGTGAGCGCAGCGAGCGGACACTCGCAGCCACACCAGTGGGAGTGAGCGCACTTTGTAACACAACTGTAAAAGAGGGTTAGACTGCCAACATCGTGATTCGGCCCGCCTGCAGGCGTACCCCCCTCCCACGAACCCGCCTCGCCTGGTTCGTTGTGGCATTGCTGGGGTTGCTGGCACCCCTGGCGCTTCCTAGTTCGGCGGCTGCCGACACCATCGATGACCAGCGCCGTCGGGTGTCTCAGATCGTGGACGAATTAGAGCGCCTGGCCGGCCAGGCCGACGAATTGGGTGAAAAGTACTCCGACACCCTCGCCGACAAATTTGCCGTCGAAGCCAAGATTGCCGAGACCGAAGTGCGGATTTTTGAGCTGCAAAAACAACTCGCAGTCATGCAAGCCAACCTGGTGGGTGCGGCCCGTAGGTCGTTTGTAACCGGTGGTTCGGCGGGCAGCTTGTCGAGCATTTTGGGTAGCAGCGGCTCGCTGTCTGACGCCATGAAGCGCGCCTACCTTGGCTCGGCTGCAGCAAACATTGGTGCTTCGAACACCGATGCGATGCAGGGTCTCATTGACGACATCACGGCCGAAAAGTCGAACCTTGACCGTCAAAAGAAACAGTTGGCCACAACGGCGACGTTCTTAGTGGGGCGTTTGGCTGCCAGCGACACATTGCTCGAGCGGTACGAGTCGTTGCGATCACAGGCGTTGCGCGACCTAGGCAATCTGCTCACCGAAGAAGAGCGCCGTCGTTCACAAGATGCAGAAACCGCAGCTCGCAAAGACGCCGATAAGTACAAGTCGACGTACAAGGTGGTCGCTTCGTCTCCCCAAGCGGGGGCGGCAATCAAGGCAGCGTTGTCGCAGCTTGGTGTTCGTTATCGCTGGGGTGCATCAAGCCCAGGCGTTGCATTCGACTGCTCGGGCCTCACCCAATGGGCATGGGGCAAAGCAGGTGTGTCAATTCCACGTGTCTCGCGATCTCAATATGCGGCATTAACACGGGTGCCCATCTCACAAGCCCAGCCCGGCGACTTGTTGTTCTCGCAGTCAACGTTTTTCCATGTGGGCATCTACATCGGCAATGGCCAGATGTTGCACGCCCCACGCACGGGCGACGTGGTGAAGATCAGCTCGGTGACGTGGACGCGTGTGCTCGGTGTCGGGCGACCCGATTAGTTTTCACTAAGTGATGAATCCAACAACTGCGAGCGGATGGCAGCACGGTTCGTTTTCGGCTGCCGGTTTTACCCACGACACGTATCGCAAGGGCAGTGGCCCAGGTGTGGTGGTGGTGCACGAGATTCCGGGCATCACCCCGGCAGTCATGAAGTTTGCCGATGAAATTGTCGACGCCGGGTTCACTGTGGTGATGCCGCTCTTAGTCGGCGAAGTCGGTCGGGCCCCCGACAAGAAATACATGTTGTCATCAATGAGCAAGGTGTGCGTGTCGCGCGAGTTCACGACGCTTGCGTTGGGTAAAACCTCGCCAGTTATCGCGTGGTTGCGCGCACTCGCCAAGCAGTTGCATCGCGAAGTGGGTGGGCCCGGTGTCGGTGCAGTTGGTATGTGCTTCAGTGGTGGCTTTGCGCTTGGGATGATGCTGGACGACGTAATGATTGCCCCCGTGCTGTCGCAACCATCACTGCCGTTTGCCTTCGGCAAATCGCGGGCTGCAGATCTAAACCTGTCGCCCGACGACCAACTTGCTATTGCACAGCGCGCGACCCAAGGTTGTGAGGTGTTGGGGCTGCGTTTCACGGGCGACCGGCTCGTCGGCACCCGTTTTGACTCGCTGCGGGCACTTTTGGGAGAACAGTTCATCGCTGTTGAGTTCGCTTCGTCGGCAAAAAGCGACCATTCAGTGCTCACCGAGCAGCGTCAAGCCGAAGGTGTGCGCCGTGTGGTTGACTTCTTGCGAGACAAGCTGCAGACATGACCCAAACCGACGACCGCAACGCCCACTTCGAGGCACTCGTTGATCCGGTCACCGACTGGGCCACCGACTTCGACCACCTGCACCCTTCCTACAACGCCAACGCCCCCGAGATCTGGCAAGAACTACGCGACGGTTGCCCCGTAGCCCATTCGGCGCGTTACGGCGGCACGTGGTTGCCCGTGCGCCATGAAGACGTGAGTGCAATTGCTTATGACACCGAACATTTCAGTTCTGAAGATGTGGTGGTCAAGCGAATCAAGCCAACTGGCGAGAGTCGTCCATACGGTGGCGCGCCACCGATCACCTCTGATCCTCCGTTTCATCATCACGCTCGCCGCGTGCTGTTGCCGGCTTTTGCTCCGCAGAAGATTGCTGCGATGGAAGCCGAAACGCGCGCTTTTTGCCACGCACTCATCGACAATCTCGGTGATGCCGATGTTTTTGATGCAGCTGATCAATATGCCAAACATATTCCACCTGCGGTCATCGCCCACATGCTCGACTTGCCACTTGACGACGGCGAAATCTTCCGTGATTTCATCCATACCGCGCTCGAAGGCATCGCCGAAGACCAAGAGGTGCGCCAGGCCGGTTGGCAGAAGTTGGATGTATATCTTGACCAGCGAATTGCTGAGCGCAGCGCCAACTTGGGCGACGACCTACTGAGCTTCTTGTTGACCACCGAGATGGGTGGCCACCGTTTGCAGCCCGAGCACGTGCGCGGCACGGTCGCGTTGTTGCTCATTGCCGGCATCGACACCACATGGAGCGCGATTGGTTCGTCGTTGTGGCATTTTGCCAAGACCCCTACCGACCTGGGTCGACTGGTGCGAGACCCCGAATTGCTCTCTACGGCAGTCGAAGAAATGCTGCGCGCCTATGCGCCCGTCACCATGGCGCGCACGGTGGCCAAAGATGTGGAGATCGGCGGCTGCCCAATGAAAGAGGGCGACTGGGTGCTGTTGCCATTTCCTGCTGCCAACCGTGACCCGGCCGTGTTTGAGCGAGCCGACGAAGTGCTCATTGACCGCGAAGTCAATCGTCACGCAGCATTCGGTTTGGGTATCCACCGTTGTGTTGGGTCGAACCTCGCGCGCATGGAAGTGCGCATCGCTCTTGAGGTGTTCGTTGAGCGATTCCCCGAGTTTGAGTTGGCTGATCCAGCGGCCATTACCTGGAGCGTTGGTCAGGTGCGCGGCCCGCGCTCGCTGCCGATCCGTGTTCGCTCGCGGGCAACGTCACAAACCAACGTGCCGGCAAAGTGATCGACGATCAACGCGTCGCACTTGACCTGACGCAACTCAATACCGACCAGCGTGATGCTGTTGAGTACAACGGTGGCCCGTTGCTCATTATTGCCGGGGCTGGCTCGGGTAAAACACGAGTACTAACGCATCGGGTGGCGCACCTCATTGCATCTGGCGTGCATCCGATGAATATTTTGGCAATTACCTTCACCAACAAGGCCTCGCAAGAAATGCGTGCACGAGTAAAAACGTTGGTCGGTGATGTGGCCGACAAGATGTGGGTGAGCACGTTTCACGCCGCATGTGTGCGCATTCTGCGAGCCACTGCCGACCGTTTGGGGTACCCAAAGAGTTTCACCATCTACGACTCGGCAGATTCGCAGCGGTTGGTGGCCCAGATTATTCGTGACCTGAACCTTGACCCCAAGCGGTTTCCGGCGCGTGGCGCCCAGGCCCGAATCAGTTTGTGGAAAAACGAGTTGGTCACGCCTGCGGCTGCAGCCGACAGTGCATTTGGGCCGTTTGACACGAAGTACGCCGAGATTTTTGCCGAATATCAACACCGCACGGTGCGCGCCGGCGCCATGGATTTCGACGACCTGCTCATCAACGTGGTGCGGTTGTTTCGCGACCACCCCGAAGTGTTGGCTGCGTACCAGGAGCGCTTCAAACACGTTTTGGTTGATGAGTTTCAAGACACCAACTTGGCCCAGAACGAAATCGTGCTGTTGCTTGGGCGCGAGCACCACAATGTGTGCGTGGTGGGTGACACCGACCAGAGCATCTACGCGTTTCGTGGCGCGGACTATCGCAACATTCTGCAATTTGAGCGAGCATTCCCAGATGTTTACACGGTGGTACTGGCACAGAACTATCGCAGCACACAGGTGATCTTGGATGCCGCCAATGCAGTAATCGCCAACAATGTTGAGCGCAAGCCCAAAGAATTGTGGACCGAAGTCGGCGAGGGTGACAAAATCGTGCGCTACTACGCCGAAGATGAAGACGAAGAAGCGCGCTTCGTGGTGTCTGAGTTAAAGCGGTTGCATCGCCACGAGGCAGTCAACTGGCGCGAGATTGCAATTTTTTATCGCACCAACGCACAGAGCCGTGTGATTGAAGAATTCTTGATTGACGGTGATATTCCGTATCGCGTAATTGGTGGCACCAAGTTTTATGACCGCAAAGAAGTGAAAGACGCCGTGGCGTATTTGCGCTGTGTGGTGAACCCGGCTGACGAAATGAGCATTCGACGCGCGATCAATTCGCCCAAACGCGGCGTTGGCGACACCAGCCTCGACAAAGTGTCGGCGCTGGCCAAAGAACAAAGCATCGCGTTGTCGGTGGCTTTGCGACGTGCGGCTTCGGCTGGTGTGGGCGGGGCGGCGTTACGTGGCATCAACGAGTTCATCAAGCTGGTGGATGAGTTGGAGGGCGAGTTGGTGCATGGCCCAGCCCACGTGTTGCGCGAATTGCTGGAGCGCAGCGGATATTTGGCTGAGTTGCGCAACGAAGACACCCATGAAGCACAGGGTCGCATCGAGAACCTCGAAGAACTCATTGGTGCTGCAGAAGAGTTTCCCGACGCCAATGACTTTTTAGAAAAAGTGTCGTTGGTGTCTGACACCGACGAGATCGCCGGTGACGACAAGGTGATGATGATGACGCTGCACTCGGCTAAAGGATTGGAGTTTCCGACTGTGTTCATTGTGGGCTGGGAAGAAGGCATCTTTCCGCATAGCCGCACCTTGCTTGACACGACTCAACTAGAGGAAGAACGCCGGTTGGCTTATGTGGGCATCACTCGTGCCGAGCAGCGTTTGTTTCTTACGCATGCCTGGAGCCGCAGTTTGCATGGCTCACGGCAATACAACCCGCCCTCACGATTTTTGGATGAGATACCGCTGGAGTTGCTCGATCGAAAGGGCAGTGTCGACACTGGTGCCGACGAAGGCCGCGGACACTTGCGAGAGCAAACCGACTGGTCGCGAACCCCGGTGCCCGAGTTTCGCGCACGCGGCCGCAGCGTGACGTCGTCGGCAAGTGAAGCGCTGCGACCCGCTGCGCGTGAAGCCAAACTGTCGCACAACTTTGCCATCGGCGACGATGTGGTGCACCCGGTGTTTGGCGAAGGCGTGATTATTGATTTGGATGGCGCTGGCGAAAAAGCAGAGGCCACTGTGCGCTTCGTGGACAAGGGCACCAAAGTGCTCGCATTGGCCTGGGCGCCGCTGACGAAGCGGTAGCTCTAAGGAGCGCGCAAGTCGATCAGCAAGCTGCTGCGATTCTCCACCACCGGACGCGCATCCACCGGCCGATGGAGTGCTTCCACAGGCAGCGTGCGGTCGTCGCAGTCGACGAAGTTTCGTGTTCCTTCGATGTGAGTCACTAAACACTCTGGTCCGCGGTCTGCTGGATAGGCGTAATACACCTGCCATCCGACCGACGGATCTTCGCCTGCGTGGTCCACCACAACGGTGCGTTGGTACAACGTGTCACGTAAGTCGGGATACAGAATCGGCCCTTCTTTTTTCACGATGTCGGCCATGTCGTCTACTGGTCCCACTCGAAAGGTGTAGTTGCCAGGGCGAATCTCGCGCTTGCGATTGTCGGTCGCTTGATCGGCAAACAGCCAGGTAACACCAAAGAGCAGGGCGAAAAAGGCAAGCCCCGCCACAATCGGTACGACGGCTCGCGCCATGGGGGACCTCAGCCGGCGAAACATCTCCTTCAGTGTGCCAATTTGAAGCTGCCACTTTGTGATTTTTGCGATGTTCCTCGGCTTCTTGGCAAAAGGTGCTCGGGCGTAGGCTTCTGTTCTTGTGAAGCGGCCCTATCGCATTGTTGTTGCCAAGCCAGGTCTCGACGGCCACGATCGGGGCGCAAAGACCATTTCGCGAGCCCTGCGCGACCATGGCTTTGAAGTCATCTACACCGGGCTGCATCAGACGCCCGAACAAATCGCCGAAACGGCGCTGCAGGAGGACGTAGATGGGGTGGGCTTGTCGTTGTTGTCTGGCGCGCACCTCACCTTGTTTCCTCGCGTGATGGACGAGTTGCGTGCTCGCGACATGGACCACGTGTTGATTTTTGGTGGTGGGGTCATCCCCGATGCGGATGCAGCAGCCTTGAAGCAGCAAGGGGTAAGTGAAATTTTTGGGCCAGGTTCGTCGTTGAAGACGATTGCCGAATGGCTCGAAGTAGCGCTCGACAACCGAGAGAAAGCGACAACATAGTGGACCTCTTTGAATATCAGGGCAAGCAGTATTTTGCCAAGTTCGGTATCCCCGTGTCGGCAGGCGATGTCGCACACACAGTCGACGAAGCCACCGCAATTGCCGAGCGTGTTGGTTACCCAGTTGTGGTGAAAGCCCAAGTGCAAGTGGGCGGTCGTGGAAAAGCCGGCGGTATCAAATTGGCCAGTAGCAAAGCCGAAGTGCAAACACACGCCACCAACATTTTGGGTATGGATATCAAGGGCCACGTGGTGAAGCGCGTGTGGGTGGAGTGTGCATCCGACATCGCTGAGGAGTACTACGCGTCGTTCACGCTGGATCGTGCAGCCAAACAGCACTTGCTGATGTTGTCGGCGCAGGGCGGTGTGGAAATCGAAGACGTTGCCGCCAAAGACCCAACCGCAATCGTCAAGCTGCACATCAACCCAATTGTCGGTATCGATACCGCAACAGCCAAGAAGGCAGCGGCCGACGCAAAGATTCCGGCTAAAGCGCAAGATGGCGTAGCCGCGATTCTGGTCAAGTTGTATGACTGCTTCACCCAGGGTGATTGCGACTTGGCTGAAATCAATCCGTTGATCTTGAAGCCCACCGGCGAAGTGCACGCACTCGACGCCAAAGTCAGTCTCGACGCCAACGCGCTGTTCCGTCATCCGGAGTGGCAGGAATATCGCGCCACAGAAGAGCTCGACGATCGCGAACGCCTAGCGCGCGAAAAAGACCTGCAATACATCGGCCTTGATGGCACAGTCGGCATCATCGCCAACGGTGCTGGTCTCGCCATGAGCACGCTCGACGTGGTGAGCCAGGCCGGTGGGTCGGCGGCAAACTTTTTAGACATCGGCGGCGGAGCGAATGCCGAACTCATGACGGCGGCCCTCGAGGTCATCAACTTTGACACCAATGTCAAGAGCATTTTCATCAACATCTTCGGCGGCATCACCCGCGGTGACGAAGTTGCCAAGGGCATTGTCGAGGCAATGCGACGTGTAGAGCTACGCGCACCAATCGTGATTCGTCTCGACGGCACCAACGCCGATGCGGGCCGCCAGATCTTGCTTGATGCGGGTATCCCGGCCAGCAAACTTATTTCCAAGCCGACCATGCTCGAAGCAGCACGTGCGGCAGTCGACATCGCAAATGCAAAGGTGGCCTAGCCGTGGCAATTTTCGTCAACGAACATACGAAGGTAATCGTGCAGGGCCTCACTGGTGGTCAAGGCAAATTCCATGGTTTGCGAAACCGCGCCTATGGCACCAACGTGGTGGGTGGCGTGACCCCAGGCAAAGGCGGACAAGACGTCGAAGGAATTCCCGTTTTCGACAGCGTCGCTGATGCTGTCAAGGCCACTGGTGCCGACGCATCGTTCGTGGCAGTGCCGCCCAAAGCGGCCCCTGCTGCAATCTTGGAAGCCGCCGCAGCCGGCGTGCGATTCATCGTCTGCATCACCGAAGGTGTGCCCGCTCAAGATGAAGCACGGGTCTATGCCACACTCAAGCGCGACTTTCCGAACACGCGACTGCTCGGCCCCAACTGCCCGGGCATCATCAGCCCAGGACGCTGCAACATTGGCATTACCGCTGGCGAAATTGCCCAGGCACCAACCCCAGGTGGCAAGAATGTTGGCATCGTGTCGCGCTCCGGCACGCTCACCTACCAAGCGTTGTTCGAACTGAAGCAGCAGGGAATAGGCGTGACCACCTGCGTCGGCATTGGTGGCGATCCTGTGCCGGGTACGTCGTTCGTAGATTGCTTGGCCGAGTTTCAAAACGACCCCGAGACCAGCGCCATTTTGATGATTGGCGAAATCGGCGGTTCAGCCGAAGAAGAGGCCGCCGAATTCATCAAGGCGCATGTCACCAAACCGATGAGTGCATACATCGCTGGCGTCACCGCACCGGCCGGCAAAAAAATGGGCCATGCAGGGGCAATCGTGTCGGGTGGCAAAGGCACGGCACAGGGCAAGATGGATGCATTGCGTGCCGCTGGCGTGCAAATTGGCGCCAACCCAACGGAAGCCGGGCAGTTAATGGCGCAGATTATCGCTTCGCTCAGTTAGCGCCTGCTACTTCCGTAGCATGTGATACCGATATGCGTGTCGACGAACTACTTGCGCGTGGCCAAACGTTTTCGTTTGAGTTTTTTCCACCCAAAACCGATGCGGCCCAAGCGCAACTCACCGACACCATCAGCGAACTCACACCGTTGCAGCCCAATTTCTTTTCAGTTACCTATGGGGCACAGGGCGGTGAGCGCACTCGCACCCGCGACGTGGTCGTGGCGTTGGCGCGCAGCGGTTCGGTTCCGCCCGTGGCCCACCTCACTTGTGTGGGGCACACCCGCGAAGAAATCAGTGCGTTGTTGGGGGAGTACAAAGCAGCAGGAGTCAAAAACATCCTTGCCTTGGGTGGCGATATTCCGGCTGACCCAACCCAGATAGGCCCGAGCGACTTTCGTTATGCCCAAGACTTGGTGGAATACGTACGCGCCAACTTTGATATTTGCATCGGGGTTGCCGCACACCCCGAGGTGCATCCGCGGTCAGTGTCGCGCGAGTCGGATCGCCGACATCTGGCCGACAAACTTCGCCTTGCCGATTTTGCAATGACCCAATTCTTTTTCGATGTTGATCACTATCGGCGAATGATCGACGAGCTGGGTGCGCTCGGCGTGCACAAGCCAGTGTTGCCTGGCGTGATGCCGGTGACCAACAAAGCTCAAATTGCACGCATGGCGCAAATGTCGGGTAGCGAGATTCCGCAGTGGCTTACAGATCGCTTGGCACCACTCCAAAGCCCGGCCGATGTTCGCAAAGTAGGCGTAGAAATCGCCACCCAGTTGTGCGCCGAGCTCATGGCGGCTGGTGCACCAGGTTTGCATATCTACACCTTGAATCGATCCGTGGCTGCACGTGAAATTGCGGTCAACTTGGGTCTCGGCCAAGCGTGAGTTCGGCCAAGGCGGGAAAACGCCCAAGCCTGCTCGGCTATCTGCCGGCCCTTGATGGTGTCCGCGCGCTCGCCGTTGGCGCCGTGATCGTGTATCACGCCAACAAGTCGTGGCTGGGTGGCGGCTTTCTTGGGGTTGAGGTCTTTTTTGTCATCAGTGGTTTTTTAATCACCTCGCTGCTCATTGCTGAATCTGAACGAGACGGCAGCATCAGTCTGAAGCAGTTTTGGCTACGGCGGGCCAAGCGCTTGCTTCCGGCAATGTGGTTGCTGCTTGTTGGTGTGGCGATCTATTGCTCGTTGTTCGAGCGCGCCATGCTGGGCAATTTGCGCGGTGACATCATCGCTGCTGCACTGTATGGCTTTAATTGGTTTCAGATTTGGGTAGGAACCTCGTACTTCACTGCCTTTGATTTTGTGCCGCTGCGCCACTTGTGGTCGCTGGCGGTCGAAGAACAGTTCTATGTGATCTGGCCGTTGATGATGTTTGTTTTCACCCGATTCGCCCGTCGCCGCATGCCAATCGTGGGGTTGTTGTTCATCGCTACATCCGTTGCGATTGCAATTTTCGTAGCGTTCACCTATCGCAGTGGGCCGATTGCCACCGTCAGCGAAACTCCGGAGCAGTACATGGCTTTTTTGGGCCAAGCCGTTTCACGTATCGATTTTCTCTTTTTGGGCACCTTCACTCGAGCTGGCGGCTTGTTTCTTGGCGCCGCACTTGCGGTGTTTTGGCGCCCGTGGCTACTGCCAACCTCGCCAATTGGCACCCGTGGCAAGTTGCTTGATGGCATTTCGCTGGCTGGGTTTGGAGGCTTGGCGATTTCGGCTGCAGTGTTTCGCGACGTCGTAGAGGTCACCGATGTCGGCATGACGGGTTATGACTTGTTGTTTCGTGGCGGGTTCTTGTTTGTTGGTGTGTGCAGCGTTGCGGTGATTGCTGCTGCAGTGCATCCGACTACCACCATGACCCATACATTGCTTGGCAATCGCGTGATGACGTATATCGGGCAGCGCTCGTACGGTTTGTATCTGTATCACTGGCCTGTTTTTCAGATGTATCGCCGCTTTGCCGGGCAGGGTTTGACCCCGTATGAGTTTGTGCTGTTGGTGCTGTTGTCATTGGCTCTGTGCGAACTGTCGTTCCGCTATGTAGAAATTCCGATTCGTGATGGCCGGTTTGGTGCCTGGTGGTGGGGCCGTCGAGCAGAGCGCCAACTTGGCGCACCAATTTCGCCAGCCGTACTGCGCCGTCGTGCCGGGCTGCTCGCGTTCGGTGCTGTGTTGCCGGCATTTGCGCTGTTCAGCGTGGCAACAGCCGATGTGAGATTAAACGACATCAGCCAGAGCCTGGCCGACAGCGAATCGGCAGTTGTCAACGTGCTGGGTAATCAAACAACACCGACAACCTTGGCGCAGAATGATCCAGTAATCGTCACTGGTGGTGGAGTCACTGCAACTACAACGCTCGACGGCCAGCTCATTGATGTGCTTGCGATTGGCGACTCGGTCATGTTGGGTGCAGCCCGCGAGTTGTCTTCCCGAGGTGCCACGGTGGATGCCCTCAAGAGTCGTCCCGTGCGACAGGCGCTCGAGATCGTGAATTATTTGAAGTCCACTCGTCGCTTGGGCTCGATTGTGGTGATTCATCTCGGCACGAACAACACCGCCACAGAAGCCGTCTTTGACGAAATCATGTCAACGCTGAGCGACACACCACTGGTGGTGTTCTTGACCGTTCACGTGCCAAGTGAACCGCGACAAACCATTAACAATCGCCTAATCAACGCGTTGCCTGCCAAGTATGCCAACGTGAAAGTGCTTGATTGGCACACGATTGTGGGCCAATACCCCGAATATTTGTATTCAGATCAAACGCACTTGCGGCCAGTTGGTGCGCGCTTTTATGCCGACTTAATCATGCAGTCCGTTGGGCGGCTGTAGCCGCGTTCTCGCGCGGTCGCGATCAATCGTCTAGCGTGTCCCCCCGTGACAAGTCCAATTCGAGTCGCCGTTACCGGCGCCGCCGGCCAGATCGGCTACAGCCTGATTTTTCGTATCGCTTCGGGTGCCATGCTTGGCCCTACGACGCCAATCATTTTGCAGTTGCTGGAAATCACCCCAGCATTGGGCGCCTTGGGTGGTGTGAAGATGGAGCTCGACGATTGTGCGTTCCCACTGTTGCAGGATGTCGTGCTAACTGATGATGCAAACATCGCCTTCGGAGACGCCGACGTGGCGCTGCTGGTTGGTGCGATGCCACGTAAAGATGGCATGGAGCGCAAAGATTTGTTGTCGGCCAACGGCGGCATCTTTAAGCCACAAGGTCAGGCCATCGGCAAGAATGCCAAAAAAGATGTGAAGGTGTTGGTGGTGGGCAACCCGGCAAACACCAATGCGTTGATTGCCCTCAACAATGCGTCGGGTATCGACCCGCGGCAGTTCACCGCCATGACTCGACTTGACCACAATCGCGCCATTTCGCAACTGGCAACTCGGGTGAACCGCCCTGTTGCCTCGGTAAAAAAGATGACCATCTGGGGTAACCACTCCACAACGCAGTATCCCGACCTGTCGTATTGCGAAGTTGACGGTAAACCAGCCAAGTCATTGGTCAACGACGACGCTTGGCTTGATGAGACCTACATTCCAACCGTTGCCAAGCGTGGTGCTGCGGTGATCAAAGCACGCGGTGCATCTTCGGCAGCATCTGCGGCCAATGCCGCAATTGATCACGTGCGTTCATGGGCCCTGGGCACTGCACCTGGCGACTGGGTGAGCATGTCAGTGCCAAGCGATGGCTCGTACGGCGTGCCCGAAGGTTTGGTGTCGTCGTTTCCGTGCACCTGCGCCAATGGTTCGTACAGCATCGTGCAGGGTCTGGCCATAGACGACTACAGCCGCGCCAAGATCGACGCCTCGGTTGCTGAGTTGCAAGAAGAGCGTGAAGCGGTGCAAGCCCTCGGGCTGATTTAACTAAACGCAGTGCGCAGGCGTACGCGGGCAAATACCGCGTCAAGTGCGGCAAAGAATGGTTGGGCGTCAATTAGGCGTTGATGGTCGCCCTGAAACCGCACGTGCCCATTGATGAATGCATCGGCAGCGTTGATGTTGCCCGTGGCCACCCCGACCGCCGTGGCATAAGTTTGCGTAAACACCACATCAGATGGTGCTGCACCTTTTTTGAAATGCACCGCACCGTCGCGGCAAACAAGGTGGTAAGTGACGTCACCGAACGGTGTGTCAGTCACTAACTGGGAAACCGACACCGAATGGTCGGCCGCCGCAATTTTGAGGGCTTTGTCAGTGGCGATTTCTTGGGCCACCGCCGAGATCCACTCGTCGCTCAAATAACGCACGACGAGTGGATCAGTTGCGGTCATGCAGCCTGAAAGCTCACTGTCTTGCGGCTAGAGCGCACAATTGATGCCACCAAGATGGCCAGCGAGATGCCTGCAATTGAGTAGCGGGCACCGTCGTTGTCACGCAGGTTGATGATTGCGGGCAAGATCAACAACGACACGAGGTTCATCACTTTGATCAGCGGGTTGAGTGCTGGGCCAGCGGTGTCTTTGAACGGGTCGCCCACCGTGTCGCCGATGACGGCTGCTTTGTGAGCGTTCGAACCCTTACCGCCGTGATGGCCGTCCTCGATGAACTTCTTGGCGTTGTCCCATGCACCACCAGCATTGCTGAGGTAGTTGGCCATGAGCTGACCGGTGAGGATTACTGCCGCCAAGAACGCACCAAGTGCGAAGTAGTTGATACCGAAGCCAACGATGACTGGTGTCAACACAGCAAGCAAGGCAGGCGTCGTGAGCTCGCGCAACGAGGCAGCCGTGCAGATGTCGATAACCGGGCCGTAGTCAGGCTGTTTGGTGCCGGCCATGATGCCGCCGTCAGCAAACTGCTTGCGCACTTCTTGTACAACGACACCGGCCGTGCGACCCACTGCGCGAATCGCGAGTGCCGAGAACATGAACGCAATCGACCCACCGATGAGCAGACCGATGAAGGTCTTCACATCTGCAACGTTTATTTGTGTTTCAGCGGCCAAGAAGATGAGGTCACCCTCAAGCAGTTTTCCTGCCGCATCTTTCAGCTGGAGTTCACCAGCGATGGTTTCGATGTAGGCAGCAAAGAGTGCCACAGCAGCGATAACAGCCGAACCGATTGCAAAGCCCTTGGTAACTGCTTTGGTGGTGTTACCCACGGCATCGAGGCTCACCAGAATCTTGCGTGATTCGCCCTCGAATTCGCCCGCCATTTCGGCAATACCAGCGGCATTGTCAGCCACTGGGCCGAAGGTGTCTTCTGAAACGATGACACCTGTTGTGGCCAACATACCCATGCCACACAGCGCCACGAGATACAGCGACAGCAAGATATTGCCACCACCTAACCAGAGTGTGCCGCCGAGTGAAACAG
>Ga0247831_1001360_pt1 | contig 46642 bp, 51 predicted proteins | sample LaCruzMarch2015__9_FD_192406 | JGI IMG/M metagenome (GOLD analysis project Ga0247831, IMG submission 192406) | Freshwater microbial communities from meromictic Lake La Cruz, Castile-La Mancha, Spain - LaCruzMarch2015_1m | ecosystem: Environmental > Aquatic > Freshwater > Lake | place: Spain...
CATCGCCATGCACAACAAAAACCCCAAGCCCTTCATCTGGACCGCCAAGGCGCAGGACATCCTCGCAAAGGTCATTCGCGCCAACAACCGCTTAAGTTCTAAACAGAACGAAGCACTACACTAGCATCCATGCGGCTTCCATATCGAAATTCGATCCCCTCCGGGGGCCATTCAACAATGTCATGGCACATCCCACCGTCTCGAAATGCCCTTTTCGGTCGATGAGATGGCAGACCTTCTTCCTCCCCTTGCATCGTGCCCTTGAGGTTCTGGGTGGTCCAGTCACCATTGGCCCGCTTGATGGTTGCCGTGCCGTAGCGGGACACCTCGGCCAGAAGCTCCTGGATGACGGAAGCCTGGGCGTTGTCTGGGTCGATCAGGTCAGTACTGCAAGTTTCTCGTTGCCGATGGTGAGAACGCTTCTGACTTTTTGCCTATCGCTGGCAGCGCAGCCGCACGGGCACCAGCTTGCTGCGGCTGCCCCCCTTGCCCTGACAGACGCCACCCGTTCGGGTGGGGCGACGCGCGTCAGATAAAGACCGCCGCCGAGACCCCAAAGCGCCTGGCGAGCGCCTTGGCTTGCCGCGCGTTGATCTGACGGCTGCCCGTCAGTATCTCGCTGACCACCGACTGGGTGCCCAGCTCCGGAGCCAGGTCTGCCTGCTTCAGCGCGTGCTGCTCCATGAGAAATCGAAGCACCTGAGCGGGTTGGGCATCTGGCACCGCGTGGTGCTGGCTCTCATAGTCTTCGACCAGCTGGCCCAGGAGTTCCAGCATGTCGGCCAGTTCGTGTTCCTCGTTGTCGCCCACCTCTTCAAGCAGCTGGTTCATGAAGCCGACGGCACGTTCGTATTCGGCCTGCGAGTGAATCGTTGCCAGGCGCACGGGCAACGCGCTTTGAAACGCGCTCCAGGCGGGGCCAAGGGTCTTGGGGTTGAAGGCGACTGCGGTCATGTTGTGCGACTCCTTTGCGCTTTGTTCCAGCGGTCGTACTCGGCGTGTGTGAAGACTTCGCGGATGTACAGCTTCTGCCGGTTGTAGTGAATGACGGTGATGATGCGAAAGTGGTTGCCAGCGATGTCGAATACCGTGTGTGGGTCCACGTAGTCCACCGTGTTGAACGTCTTCTTGACGTCCGACAGGTTCTGAAAGCTCGCGGTACTCACCAATTGGTGCCACACCAGCATGGGCTCCCGTGCCCGTGGATGCTTGTGACCAAAGTCGGTCAAGGCTTTCTTGGAAATCACGTGCATGAGGCAGATTATCGCGTTTCGCGATATCTCTGCAAGCAACTGTATTCAGGGTGCCGTAGGGTTCACACACTGGCAACGCCTAAGCGCCCCCCTGCATCCTCCGCGCAAAACGGCTCACCACCAGCAGCCCCCCTCCCGCCACCAGCAGCACCGGCGTGACCCCAAACGCCGTGCCGATCGCACCGATCAGCACCGGCGACACAGCGCTGATCCCGCCTTGCACCATCTGTTGCGCCCCCATGACCTCGCCTTGCCTTCCGGGCGGGGAGTTCGCCACGAAGGCTGCCATCACCAGTGGCTGCCCCATGCCATGGGACAGGCCGATCGCGATCGCGAGCGGGATGTAGGCCCACGGCTCGGTGACCAGCGCAAATAGGACCAGGCCGATGCCGGAGACCATGAACAGGTTGCCGACAACGACCCAGTGGCGCACGCGGTTCACGACCAGGGGCAGGATGGCGCGCGCGGCAAACGACGCGCTCGCATAACTGCCCAGGATGGTGCCCACGGCCGATCCCGACAAGCCGGCCGCCTTGGCCATCAGCGGCACGACGAAGTTGAACATGTCGGTCAGTGACGGGCTGGCAAAGCTCATCAGCAGGACGGGGCGGAACTGGCGGTCGGACACCACCTCGATCAGCCGCACCGGCGAGCGCGGCGCCTGGTCCAGCTTGTCGGGCAGCATGCGCCCGCGCCAGGCCATGAGCAGCAGCAGCGCCAGGGGGTAGGCCGCCAGCAGCAGGAACAGGCCGCTGCCGCCCATGGCGTCCATGCCAAAGCCCGCGGTCATCGGGCCGATCGCGAACCCGGCAGAAATGCCGACGGTCAGCCAGCTGAAATTGGCCACGCGCTCAGCGGGTGTGCCGATGCGCATCACGCCGACATTGAGCGCGACGGTGAAGCCCAGGTAACAGATGCCGGCCATGGCCGAGGCCAGGCCCAGCGTCCATACCGAGGGAGCCAGCCAGGCCAGCACCAGTGTGCCTACCATCATCGCGCCGCAAAGCAGCATGGGCCCGCGTACGCCAGCCCGGTCGACGATGCGTCCGGCGGGGATGCTGATGAGCATGGGCAGCGCGAAGGACAGCGCATTCAGGATGCCGACCACCGCCGGCGCCATGCCCATGTGCAGGGCCTGCAGCGTCACCGCGACGCGTGCGCCCTGCGGGCCGGCGTAGGCCAGGGCAGCCAGGGCAACGATGAGGGCCTTGGTCATGCGAGCCCCGGCCGGTCAGTGGCGCGACCGGCATGCCATCCCGAAAGCCCGCACACCAGCAGCGCGGCGGCCGGCAATAGCCACCAGTCCGGGGCGCCGAGCACCCATGCGGTCGTTCCCGCCACGGCGCACCAGGCTACGGGCAGGGCCAGCAGCAGGGCGCAGGTCCTGCCCGTCTGGCGCAGCCCCTCGATGCCGCACGACGCCATAAACGCCAGCGCCAGCGCCGCCAGCATCGTCGGATCGGGCGACAGTGCAAACCATTCGGACTGCAGCCCAGGCCGGCCCGAGAGCAGCGCCATGGCCGGGTACAGCAGCAGCGCAAACACCAGCATCGCGAATGCCACCCGGCCCGGCCCCTTCTTGCCCGGGCCCGGCCGCAGCGCCAGCCCCGGCCGCAGCAGCGCCAGCCCGATCAGCGCTGCCCCCTGGGCCGCAAATACGTACCCGAACACCGGTGCCGCCAGGTTGATGCCGGCATGCGGCCCCGCGTGGAAGGCCCCGGCCACGAACAGCAGGGCTGCACCGACGCACACCAGCGCCAGCCGCAGGGCCGTGCGCAGCCGCCGCTGCAGTGCCCACACCAGGCCGGCCCCGAGCAGCATCACCGCAGGCTGCAGCGGCCACCAGGCCCGGTTGTGTGCGGCCAGCAGGCCATACCAGGTGCGTGGTGAGAACATCACGAAATCGTCCAGGCTGTAGGTGGTCCATTCGCTCATGGCGGGGGCCCTGGCTACAAGGCCGCCACGGCGGCAGCCATGCGGGCGCGCTGTGCCGCGTCTGGCATGGGGCCGCGCGCCGCGCCCATGTTCTCGCGCACATGGTCGGCCCGGCTGGTGGCCGGTATCGCGCAGGTGACAGCCGGGTGGGAGACCACGAACTTGAGCAGAAACTCCGGCCAGTTGGCGCAGCCTGCCTCGGCTGCCCAGGCCGGCAGGCGCTCGCGCTGCACCGCACGGATCAGGGCGCCCTCGCGGAACGGCCGGTTGGCAATGACGGCAATGCCGCGCTCGCGCGCCAGCGGCAGGATGCGCTGCTCCACCTCCCGGTCGACGATGCTGTAGCTGATCTGCACGAAGTCCAGCGGCTGCGTGCGCATGAGCTGCTCCACCTCGCCGTGGCGCCGGCCGTGCGAGGTGGTGATGCCGACACACCGCAGCTGTCCCGAGCGCTTCATCTCGAAGAGCAGCGGCAATTGCGTCTCCCAGGCCAGCAGGTTGTGCACCTGCAGCAGGTCGAACCGGGCCACGCCCCAGTGCCGGCGCGAGGCGGCGATCTGCGCGGGGCCGTCGCCCGAGGTCCAGACCTTCTCGGCCGAAAACACCTGGGCCTGCGCCTGCAGCTTGGCCAGCCCGGCCCCGATGACCGGCTGCGACGAGCCGTACATCGGCGACGAGTCGACCATGCGCCCACCGGCCAGGAAGAACTGCCGCATCACCTCGGTGCAGGACGCGCGTGCCTGCGCGTCATCGCCCACGTTGAAGGTGATCCAGCTGCCCAGCCCGATGACAGGCAGCAGCGTGCCGGACGTGCCCACCGGCTTGCGCAGCAACCCGGCTTCCGCCTGGGCCTGCGCGGCCAGACTGCCGGCCATGCCCAGCAGGCCGGCGGCCAGGCCGAGCCATTCGCGTCGATGCATGTGTCGCTCCATGGTGTGCTGCGAAGCGTGCTCCGTGTCGGGCGCGGTGGTGGCCATGGGGGGGATGCTACCCTGCGGGCATTCTTCCGCGGCAGGCATGCGGGGATTCAATGCTCACCACGGGCGTCAGGGGCCGCTGGTCTCTGTATCCGGGCTCCAGGCCAGCGCCTGCACCTCGCGCAGCAGCCGGGCCCCGATCTCCTTGCGCCGCTCGGGCGGCATGCGCGAATTGATGGCCGCCACGCTGATGCCGGCATGCGTCTGGCTGGACAGGCGAAAGGCGCAGCCCACGCCGCTGGTCTCTGCGGTGCGCGGGTCGGTGGTCTCGGCAAAGCCGTTCTGGCGCGTGGTGCGCACCAGGCGCTGCAGGCGGTCGAGCGAGATGCCGGCACGTTCATAGGCCGCCGCGTTGCGCTCGAAGGTGGCCTGCGTCTCGCTGTCGGGCAGCGTGGCCAGCACGCTGATGCCCACCGAGCTCATGCCCAGCAGGCGCCGCGTGCCCGGTTCGACCACGAAGGCCTTGATCGGGTAGGTGCCTTCCTCGCGGTGCAGGCACTGGGCATGGTCGCCGCTGCGAACCACCAGGAACACGGTGTCACCGGTCTGGCGGGCGATGCGCTGCATCACCGGCCGGAAGCGCTCCACCACCGGCACCATGCCCGCCGACAGCAGCCCGAGCTGCATCGCCTCCATGCCCAGCCGGTACAGCTTGCCGGGTGGCGCGCGCTCGATGAAGCCGGTGTCGAGCAGGCAGGCCAGCAGGCGGTGGGTGGTGGAGCGGTCGAGGCCGCTCTCGCTGATGAGGTCGCGCAGGCGCACGCCCTGCGGGTGGTGAAAACCGACCCGCTTGAGCAGGTCGAGCACCTTGCTGGCGCTCTGGGTGCCGAAGACCTTCGCGGCAGTCTCACTCATTGGGATTTCATGCGCTCAAAATGCTGATGGGCAAGATGCGATGGATTCTAGGGGGCCCGGCTCACATGCCGTAGGCACCCACCATGCAGCTGAGGCTGGCCACCAGGGTGAGGCGCAGGCGCAGCGGCAGCCAGCCCTGCATGTGGTAGAGCGCATACAGCTGCCGGTCCACCAGGTAACACAGGGCCAGCAACACCCCCAGCACGACCAGGCCGGCCCAGGGCGGCATCAGCACCGCGACCGATGCGAGCACGCTGGGAATCACGCCCCAGACGTACGGAAACAGGTGCACCTGCCGCGTGTCCCGCATGGCGAGGCCCCAATGGATGCCCCCCAGGAAACTGGCGATGGTGGCGGCATAGGCGGCCAGGGCCAGCATCGGGAAGGGCATCAGCGGCACATCGACCAGATGCACCAGCACCGCACCGAACACGAACGGGATCAGGCCGGCATAACCCAGGCGCAAGGCCCAGGCGGGGGGTGCGTTGTGCGGGGCGGGTGGGGTCACAGGCATATCTCCAACAAACGGGGGGCAGGCGCTTAGCCTACCATCCATCCCCATGAAAAAGACCCTGGTCCGCCCCTACACCCCTTGCCCGTGCGACAGCGGCCAGACCTATGTGCAATGCTGCGGGCCCTGGCACCAGGGCCTGGGCCTGGGGGTGTTTGCGCCGACCCCCGAAGCCCTGATGCGCTCGCGCTACAGCGCCTATGTGCTGGGGCTGGTGGACTACCTGCTGGCCACCTGGCACCCGTCGACCGGGCCTGGGGACCTGGAGCTCCCGCCGCGCAAGTGGCTCGGGCTCGAGGTGCGCCATGCCCAGGCCGCGGGCGACGCCGGTGTGGTGGAGTTCGTTGCGCGCTGCCGTGACGCCGGCCGGGCGCAGCGCCAGCACGAGATCAGCCGCTTCGTGCGCGAAGGGGGCCGCTGGTACTACATTGATGGGCAGATGGTGGAGCCGGACGCGGACTGATCCACATCCTTAGAACGTGGCGCGATGCGCCGCATCGATCCCGGAGGATTGCCATGGCACAGACCTACGACACGACCCAGCCCAGCCGCGCAGACATCGAGGCCCTGCGCGGCCCTGCCGTGCTTGACTTCGGCACCAACTGGTGCGGCCACTGCCGGGCGTCGTTGCCGGTGGTGGAGCAGGCCATGGCCGGTCAGGGCGGTGTTCGCCACCTCCGGGTCGAGGACGGCAGCGGCCGGCCGCTGGGCCGCAGCTTCCGCGTCACGCTGTGGCCGACGCTGGTGTTCCTGCGCGATGGCCAGGAAGTTGCCCGCTTGGTTCGCCCGCTCGACCTGGCGCAGGTGGAGCAGGCCTTGGCCCGTATCACCGGGCCGACCCCCTGAAATGCATGCGCAACACAGCCGTGGGTCAGGGAGGAACCCGGTGCTGCCTGACGCTGGTGAGTGCCTGGAAAACGTCAGGGTAGTCTGAAGCCTGCGGGTTTTTCTGTCCATTTTGGTTGACATGTGGTAATGTCTATACCAAATTACATTGCACTTCAACATGACTGTCTGGGCTCTGGGTCTTAACCACACCTCCGCTTCGCTGGATCTGCGCAGTCGTTTTGCCTTCGCTTCGGAACAGGTCGGCAACGCCCTGTCGAACCTGCGGGAGAGCATGTCTGGCGACACGGAAGCGACGATCCTGTCGACCTGCAACCGCACCGAGGTCTACTGTGCGGGCTCCCAGCATCAGACGGAACGCACCATGCAGTGGCTGGCCGATCTGGGTCAGGTGTCATCGGAAGTGCTCAGAGCGCACACCTACTGCCTGCGCGACGAACAGGTCGCGCGGCATGCATTCCGGGTGGCCAGCGGGCTGGATTCCATGGTGCTGGGCGAGCCCCAGATCCTGGGCCAGCTCAAAGGCGCGGTGCGGCTTGCCTCAGAGGCGGGAGCTGTCGGCACGACACTGAACCAGCTGTTTCAGCGCTCGTTCTCCGTCGCCAAGGAGGTGCGGAGCTCCACCGAAATAGGCGCCCATTCGATCAGCATGGCAGCGGCTGCGGTGCGCCTGGCCAGCCAGTTGTTCGAGGACCTGCGCGAGACGTCCGTGCTGTTCGTGGGGGCCGGCGAGATGATCGGTTTGTGCGCCACCCACTTTGCAGCCAAGAAGCCACGGCGGATGGTCGTTGCCAACAGGACGGCCGCCAATGGGGAACGCCTGGCCGCCCCCCTGGGCGCGGAAGTGATGCCCCTTGCCGATCTGCCGCGTACCCTGCACCAGTTCGACATCGTGGTCAGCTGCACGTCGAGCGTGCTGCCCTTGATCGGCTTGGGCGCTGTCGAGAGCGCGCTCACCCGGCGCCGTGGCCGACCCATGCTGCTGGTGGACCTTGCCGTGCCGCGCGACATCGAACCCCAGGTCAAGTCGCTGCAGGACGCCTACCTCTACACCGTCGACGACCTGGGGGCCATCGTGCAGGCCGGCCAGTCCCATCGCCAGGCGGCGGTCATCAAGGCCGAAGCCATCATAGAGACCGGTGTGCAGAGCTTCCAGCACTGGATGGCCAAGCGCAACAGCGTCCCCCTGATACGGGAACTCAACTGGCAGGCAGAGGCCTGGCGGCAGCATGAAATGGCGCGGGCCAAGAAGGCGATCGCCAAGGGAGAGGCGGTCGAGGAAGTCATCGAAGCCCTGTCCCGCGGACTCGTCAACAAGCTGATGCACGGGGTCCTGGCTGGAATCCATGGCCAACCGGGCACCGAGCGCAAGCCGCTTGCCTCGACGGTTGAAAGCCTTCTGACGCGCAGCCGTTGAGGGCCGCTTCTATCCAGTTTTCTGCGATCGGGCCATGCGTTCCCGCTTCGCGCAAGCCCTGACGCTACCTTGGCCTTCGGCCTGGCCCGATGCCACTCGCCAGGGTCCTCCCACGTGAACCACAGGCCGACAGGCTGGCATTTCCATCCGGGGCCACGAGGTCCCTTGCATGCCGGGATTCGGAGGCAAAGACAACAGTTGACGGTCCGATCCAAAGTGTCTATATTTGTTGACATATGTGGTTGACAACTTAAATTGTCAACTGTCTCGCTCAACCCAACCACCGGAGGCCTTCATGAAAGCCATTACCCGCATCGAGCATTCCCTTGCAATGGCTGTCGCCCATAGCGAGGCCCCGGATTGCCCCCCCAAGCTTGTCGGCGCCATTCGCCATGCCGTGTTCCCGGGGGGTGCGCGGATTCGCCCGAAACTGTGCCTGGCCGTTGCAAATGCGTGTACCAATGACGACCCGCAGCTTGCAGAGGCAGCCGCTGTCGCCATCGAGTTGCTGCATTGCGCCTCGCTGGTCCATGACGACCTGCCTTGTTTCGACGACGCCCAGACGCGCCGGGGGCGGGCATCCGTGCATTTCGCCTACGGCGAAAGCCTTGCGGTGCTGGCAGGCGACGCCCTGATCGTGATGGCATTCGACACCCTGGCGAATGCGGCCGGGCGTTCGCCAGCACGCCTGGCCCCCCTGCTCAAGATCATTGCGGCTGGAGTCGGAATGCCTTACGGCATCGTGGCCGGCCAGGCCTGGGAATCAGAGTCCAGGGTGTCCCTGACGCAGTACCAGCGCGCCAAGACAGGCGCGCTGTTCGTGGCCGCGACCTGCGCGGGGGCCTTGAGTGCGGGTGCCGACCCGCAGGACTGGCGCGCGCTCGGTGAGCGCCTGGGAGAGGCCTACCAGATCGCGGACGACATCCGCGACGTCATGGGGCAGGCGGACCTTCTTGGAAAACCTGTCGGACAAGACGCGCAGCACGCCCGCCCGAACGCCATCGCCAACCTCGGGCTGGGTGGCGCCATCGCCTATTTCGAATCGTTGATCCAGGCTGCGGCCGACTCGGTTCCTGAATGCGCGAGCCGGCAGTCCATGCGCGAGCTGGTCTGGCAGGAATCCGAGCGCCTGGTGCCGCGCTCCGCCTGCAACGAATACCGCAACGTCGGGCTCCCCGAGGCGACTGTCTGACCAACCACTGCAGGGACGGGACACGCATGCGACAACTCGATCTGGCGCACAGCCTGCACCACCAGCGACGCAGGACACCGTTTCGCGACTGGCTGGGAGCGCTGACGGATCGCTGGATGACCAGCTCGGATCTGTACCGCTGGAGCACGTCGAATGCGTTGACCCGCTGGGTTGCAAGGCGGCGCACACGCCAGGTCTTTGACCTGATGGCGGGTTTCGTGTACTCCCAGATATTGCTGGCCTGTGTGCGGCTGCGGCTGCTCGAAACGGTCGCGCAGCAGCCACGCACGCTGGCCGAGCTGGCCCTCACCAGCAATGTGCCGGCGGGGGGCCTCCAGCGGCTGGTCAGTTCTGCCGTGGCGCTGGGTCTCATGGAGCAGCGCGGCGAAGGGCGTTATGGCCTGGGTCCGCTGGGCGGCCCCATTGCCGGGCACCCGGGTATCCGCGCCATGATCGAGCACCATGCCGTGCTCTACCACGACATGCACGATCCGGTCGCCCTGCTCAAGGACCAGCTCGAACAGGGCCAAATGGCCCACTACTGGCCCTATGCCCTGGACCCGGAACGCGATACCCGGCACCAGGACTGGCAGGCGGAAAAGGTGGCGCGCTACTCCGACCTGATGTCGGCCTCGCAGCCATTCGTCGTCGATGAGATTCTGGCTGTCTATGATTTCAGCCAGCACCGCCGGGTGCTGGATGTGGGAGGAGGGCAGGGCACGTTCCTGTCGCGCCTTGCAAAGCACGCCCCGCACCTGGAGCTGTGTCTGTTCGACCTGCCGCAGGTGGCCGAACTGGCGCGCGCCAACTTCCTGCGCCAGGGCGTGCAGGCACGCGCGTCGGCACACCCGGGGAGTTTCCTGCGCGACCCGTTGCCGGGCGGGGCGGACCTGGTGACCTTGCTCCGCGTGGCCCACGACCATCCAGATGCGGATGTGAAGGAGCTGTTGCGCAACATCCACGACGCCTTGCCGCCCGGAGGCACCTTGCTGCTTGCCGAGCCCATGGCGCAGCAGGCGGATTCGCCAGCGCAGGGCGATGCCTACTTTCACTTCTATTTGTTGGCGATGGGCAGCGGGCGCCTGCGTACCGCGAAGGAGCTTGGCGAGTTGATGCAGGCGGCGGGTTTTACCGGTGTCGAGCGCGTTTCCAACCCCATGCCCTTGCACACCGAGATCCTGATCGGCAAAAAGTCTAAGGGTTTACCCGAAAAACACGGAAAAAATGTCATTATTTCTTGACACTACGCAATGTCAGGAAGAATATACACACATGCAAGCCGACGCGATAGTTTTTGAAACCCCCAGGACCATGTCGCTGCAGTCCCTGGCAATGGCGGAAATGGGCGAGTCCGATGTGGAAGTCGCGGTGGAGTACAGCGGCATCAGCACCGGCACAGAGCGCTTGCTGTGGCAGGGAACCATGCCCGCCTTCCCCGGCATGGGTTACCCGCTGGTTCCCGGGTATGAAACCGTGGGGCGCGTCCTTCGCGCTGGCAGTCATGCCACCGTGGCAGCGGGCACCCGCGTGTTTGTGCCCGGCTCGCAATGCTTCAAGGACGCACGCAACCTGTTTGGTGGCGCTGCGTCGCGCCTGGTAGTGCCAGCCGCACGGGCGATGGTGATCGAGGAAAGCCTTGGCGAGCGCGGCGTGCTGTTCGCGTTGGCAGCCACGGCCTACCACGCCACATCGCGTGCCGGTACCCGCCAACCGGACCTCATCGTCGGCCACGGAGTTCTGGGGCGCATGATCGCCCGCCTGGCGGTCATCGCCGGGGGCAAGCCGGTCGTGTGGGAAACCAACCCGGATCGCCGCGCCGGTGCTGCCGGTTACGACGTGATCGATCCGGCCGACGACAGTGGCCGCCGCTACGACTGCATTTGCGATGTCAGCGGTGCGGCAGCCTTGCTCGACACGCTGATCGCGCGCCTGGCCCCGGGCGGAGAAATCGTGCTGGCGGGCTTCTACGACACGCTGTCGTTCAACTTTGCGCCGGCCTTCATGCGCGAAGCGCGCATTCGTATCGCCGCACAGTGGGCCCCCGACGACCTGGCTGCAGTGATCGCGCTGGCCGGTGACGGGCGCCTGTCCCTGGACGGCCTGATCACGCACTGCGACGAAGTTTCCCATGCCGACACCGCCTACCGCACCGCGTTTGGCGATGCCGACTGTCTGAAGATGATTCTTGACTGGAGATCCTCCCAATGAGTGCAACGTCGATACCCGCTGTGGCGCCGATGAACTTCATGCGCGACATTCTGCGCACAGAGGCAGCCGTCGAGCCCGCGCCGGTGGCCAGCGGCGAAGTCACCAAGGAAACACAGATCATCGCCATCTACGGCAAGGGTGGTATCGGCAAGAGCTTCACCCTGGCCAATCTCAGCTACATGATGGCGCAGCAGGGCAAGAAGGTGCTGCTCATCGGATGTGATCCGAAGAGCGACACCACCAGCCTGCTGTTCGGTGGCCGGGCCTGCCCGACGATCATCGAAACCAGTTCGAAGAAGAAGCTGGCCGGCGAGGCGGTCGCGATCGGCGATGTCTGCTTCAAGCGCGATGGCGTCTACGCCATGGAACTCGGCGGCCCCGAGGTCGGCCGTGGCTGCGGCGGGCGCGGCATCATCCATGGCTTCGAGTTGCTCGAGAAGCTGGGCTTCCACGAGTGGGGCTTCGACTATGTGCTGCTCGACTTCCTGGGCGACGTGGTGTGTGGCGGCTTCGGCCTGCCGATCGCGCGCGACATGTGCCAGAAGGTGATCGTCGTGGCCAGCAACGACCTGCAGTCGCTCTATGTCGCCAACAATGTGTGCTCCGCGGTCGAGTACTTCCGCAAGCTAGGCGGCAACGTCGGCGTTGCGGGCATGGTCATCAACCGCGACGACGGCACCGGCGAGGCGGCCAACTTTGCGCAGCAGGTCGGCATCCCCGTGTTGTCCACGATCCCTGCCAACGAGGACATCCGCCGCAAGAGCGCCAGCTACGAAATCATTGGCCGCCCGGGCTCGGTCTGGGGCCCGATGTTTGCCGAGTTGGCCGAAAACGTCGGCAACTCGCTGCCGGTGCGCCCCAAGCCCATGACCCAGGACGCCCTGCTGGGCCTGTTCTCAGCCGCCTCCGTGGGGCGCGATGTGGTCCTGGAGCCCGCCACCCAGTTCGACATGTGCGGCAAGACCGAAAACACCAAGCCGACGCTTGAAGTGGTGTACGACGAAGTCTAGCCGGCACCCGCCATGAGCAAAACCATCCCCATCGTTCCGGCGCCAGCCACCGTTGCGCAGACCTCCCTCGAGGGTGACGGAATGGGCTGCCATGCCGGCGGCGAGAAGATGCTTGCCGCGGCCAAGGCCTCCGGCAAGTCGGAAGTGCTTGCGCAATACGCCAAGGACTACCCGGTGGACCCGAACGCCGGCCCGCATGACCAGCCCCAGAGCATGTGTCCGGCCTTTGGCTCCCTGCGTGTCGGCCTGCGCATGCGCCGTACTGCCACCATCCTTTCAGGGTCGGCATGCTGCGTTTATGGCCTGACCTTCACGTCGCACTTCTATGGCGCGCGGCGCAGTGTCGGGTACGTGCCCTTCAATTCCGAGTCGCTGGTCACGGGCAAGCTCTTCGAAGACATCCGCGAGGCGGTCTACAACGAGGCAGACCCCGCCAAGTACGACGCCATCGTCATCATCAACCTGTGTGTGCCGACTGCCAGCGGTGTTCCCCTGCAACTGCTGCCCAAGGAAATCAACGGCGTTCGCATCATCGGCATCGACGTACCCGGGTTTGGTGTTCCGACCCACGCCGAAGCCAAGGACGTGTTGTCAGGCGCCATGCTCCGATTCGCACGCGAGGAAATCCTGGCCGGCCCCGTGCAGGCGCCGCGTGCTGGCCGCGCCGACAAGCCCACCATCAGCCTGCTGGGCGAGATGTTCCCGGCAGACCCCGTCATCATCGGTCGCATGCTGGAGCCCATGGGGCTGGCAGCCGGCCCGGTCGTGCCGACGCGGGAATGGCGCGAACTCTATGCGGCGCTCGACTGCGCGGCCGTAGCCGCCATTCACCCGTTCTATACCGCCAGCGTGCGTGAGTTCGAAGCCGCCGGGCGCACCGTCGTGGGCTCCGCACCCGTCGGGCACGACGGCACCGAAGCCTGGCTGCAGGCCATCGGCACCGCGGCCAACGTGCCGCAGGCCAAGATTGACATGGTCAAGAACATCATGCTCGGCGCCATCAAGGCTGCGTTGGCCAGCATGCCGATCAAGGGGCGCATCACGCTCAGTGGTTATGAGGGCTCGGAGCTGCTGGTCGGGCGCTTGCTGGTAGAGAGCGGCGCAGACCTGCGCTACGTCGGTACCGCCTGCCCGCGCACACCCTGGAGCGCCGCAGACTGCGCCTGGCTCGAGTCGCATGGTGTGCATGTCCAGTACAGGGCGTCCCTGGAAAACGATCTCGCTGCCATGCATGAATGGAAGCCCGACCTCGCCATCGGCACCACGCCTGTGGTGCAGGCGGCCAAGGAACTCAGCATCCCCTCGCTGTACTTCACGAACCTCATATCCGCCCGTCCGCTGATGGGCCCTGCAGGCGCTGGCTCGCTGGCCACCGTGATCAACGCGGCCATCGGCAACAAGGCCCGTTTCGCCCAGATGAAGGAATTCTTCGGCGATGCAGGTACCGGCCACTCCGCAGGCGTGTGGGAGGGTGCCAACGGCGTTCCCCAGGACCGTCCCGAGTTCAAGGCCGAGACCAAGCGCCAGCTCCAGAAGATGCTGAAGAAGCGCAAAGCCGAGGAGATGGTCTGATGCTGGTGCTCGACCATGATCGCGCGGGTGGTTACTGGGGTGCCGTGTATGTGTTCACGGCCATCAAGGGGCTGCAGGTCGTGATCGATGGCCCGGTGGGTTGCGAGAACCTTCCGGTGACGTCCGTGCTGCACTACACCGACGCCCTGCCACCCCATGAGTTGCCCATCGTGGTGACCGGCCTGGCCGAAGAGCAGCTGGGGCGCGAAGGCACCGAAGCGTCGATGCGCCGGGCCCACGCCGCGCTGGACCCTGACCTGCCATCGGTGGTGGTGACCGGCTCCATCGCAGAGATGATCGGTGGCGGCGTGACGCCCGAGGGGACCAACCTGCAGCGCTTCCTGCCGCGCACGATCGACGAGGACCAGTGGCAATGCGCCAACCGGGCCATGTACTGGCTGTGGCAGCAGTATGGCCTGCGCCATGTCCCGGTGCGTGAGCGCAAGCCCGGCGAGAAGCCCCGCGTCAACATCATCGGCCCGAGTTACGGCACGTTCAATTCGCCGAGCGACCTGGCCGAGATCCGTCGCCTGGTGCAGGGAATCGGCGCCGAGATCAACATGGTCTTCCCCCTGGGAAGCCACCTCGCCGACGTGTCGCGCCTGGTGGAGGCAGATGCCAATATCTGCATGTACCGCGAGTTCGGGCGCATGTTGTGCGAGGCGCTGGAGCGGCCCTATCTGCAGGCTCCGATCGGGCTGCACAGCACCACCAAGTTCCTGCGTTCCCTGGGCGAGATCCTGGGCCTGGACCCGGAGCCTTTCATCGAGCGCGAGAAGCACACCACGATCAAGCCCATCTGGGACCTGTGGCGTTCCGTCACGCAGGACTTCTTCGGCACCGCCAACTTTGGCGTGGTGGCGAACGAAACCTACACACGCGGAATCCGGCACTTCCTGGAGGACGAGATGGGGCTGCCCTGCAATTTCGCGGTGGCACGACTGGCCGGCGCTAAGACGGACAACGCAGCGGTGCGCAAACTGGTGACCGAGAAGACACCGCTGGTCCTCTACGGAAGCTACAACGAGCGGATCTACCTTGCCGAATGCGGCGGCGGGGGGATGATGAAGACCAGCTTCATCCCGGCAAGTTTCCCCTTGCCCATCATCCGTCGGCACACCGGCACGCCCTTCATGGGCTACTCCGGCGCGACCTACATCATCCAGGAATTCTGCAACGCGCTGTTTGACGCCTTGTTCCACATCCTTCCTCTTGGAACCGAGATGGACAAGATCGAAGCCACCCACAGCCGGATGACGGCAGGCGAGACCCTGGCCTGGGAGCCGGAGGCACAGCGCCTGATGGAAGAACTGCTGGAGGCGCAGCCTGTGCTGGTGCGCATCTCCGCCGCCAAGCAGATGCGCGACCGCGCGGAAAGAGATGCAAGGGAAACCGGGCGCAGCAGCGTCGAATCGGCCCGTTTCTCAGAGTTGTTCGGACATTCAAAGACAGGGGCCACCGCATGAACTGCGACCCCGCGCCCTTGAATGACCGTGCAGGCACCCGGGCAACCGGGGGCAAAAGGTGCCGTGCCCGCAAGGGCATGGGGATTGCCGAAAGGCTTTTTGAGTGAGGTGCTAACTATGACTGAAGCAGCGAATCCGTCAGGGCTTACAGACGAGGAAGCGCAAGAGTTCCACAAGTACTACATCCAGGGTTACCTGTTGTGGGCAGCGGGAGCGTTCTTTGCGCACAGCCTGGTGTGGATCTGGCGTCCCTGGTTCTGAACGAACCGTCTTAGGAGGTATTTATGTCCCGTCAAAACGCTATGGATCCATCGTTCATTGCAGATAACCACCTCAATGGGTATCGCGCAATCTTCGTGGTGATCTTCTGTGTGTTTCTTGCGCTTGCCGTGGTTGGTCAGATCTTCGCCCTCAACTGGCGGAACTGGCTGCCTGGGGCGGAGGGAACGCGCACCACCCTGGCTAGCGTCAAGTCGGCTGTATATACCGTGATTTCTCAATTGAGCTAACGAAAGGAAGATTCTATGTGGCGCATTTGGCGTGTGATCGATCCCCGCAAGGCGATCGTGTTGACCGGACTGATGATTGCATTCATCTCGACGACCATCCACCTGATCCAGATCAGTGGCGATCGTTACAACATCAATGCCTGGCATCCCGATACGGTGAAAGCCGCGAAGGCTGCCCAAAACGCGGCATTGCCGAAGCCCTGACGGCTTCTGCCGTTGTAAACGGCAGGCGCATTCCGTTCGCAAGGACGGTGCGCCTGTCATTCGAATATCTGGAGACTCACCGCGCAGGTGCCCATTGGGTCGCATGGCGACAGGAGGTTGCAAATGTCTATGCTGAGCTTTGAGAGAAAGTACCGCGTGCGCGGTGGAACCCTCCTTGGGGGTGATCTGTTCGATTTCTGGGTCGGTCCGTTCTACGTCGGCTTCTTCGGGATCACGACCATCTTCTTCACCCTGTCCGGGACTGCGATGATCCTGTTTGGCGCGGCCATGGGGCCGACCTGGAACCTCTGGCAAATCAATATCGCGCCGCCAGACCTCTCCTACGGGCTGCGTTTCGCGCCCATGATGGCGGGCGGCATCTGGCAGATCATCACCGTGTGTGCCATCGGGGCATTTGTCTCGTGGGCGCTGCGTGAAGTCGAGATCTGCCGCAAGCTGGGCATGGGGCTGCATGTGCCGGTCGCCTTCGGCATGGCCATCCTGGCGTATGTGTCCCTGCAGGTCATCCGCCCGGTGCTGATGGGCGCCTGGGGACATGCGTTTCCCTACGGCATCTACAGCCACCTCGACTGGGTCAGCAACGTTGCCTACCAGTACCTGCACTTTCACTACAACCCGTGGCACATGATCGCCGTCACGCTGTTCTTTGCCACGGTGCTGGCCTTGTCCATGCACGGCGGACTGGTGCTCTCGGCAACCAACCCCAAGAAGGGTGAAACCGTCAAGACGCCCGAGCACGAGGACACGTTCTTCCGCGACTTCATCGGTTATTCGGTGGGCACGCTGGGCATCCACCGGCTGGGGCTCTTCCTGGCACTCGCGGGGGTCTGGTTCGGCATCGTCTGCATTGTCGTGAGCGGACCGTTCTGGACGGGTGCCTGGCCGGAGTGGTGGGGTTGGTGGCTGAACATGCCGATCTGGCGCAGTTGAGAAAAAGCACGCAGGAGAAACCATGGCTGAATATCAAAACCTGTTTACCGCCGTGCAGGCGACCGGGCCACTGAGTGACGGTGTGCCATTGCCCAAGGGCGACTGGAAGCGCACCGGCACACCGTTCCTGGTGCATCTGCTCGGACGCATCGGCAATGCCCAGATCGGGCCCATCTACCTGGGTTCGCTGGGCGTGGCGTCGCTGCTCTTCGGCGTGTTTGCCTTCAACATCATCGGCTTCAACATGCTGGCGTCGGTGGACTGGAATCCGATCCAGCTGATCCGTCAGCTCTTCTGGCTCGCGCTGGAGCCGCCACCGCCGCAGTACGGCCTGAGCATTCCGCCGCTGGCGCAGGGTGGCTGGTGGCTCATCACCGGTTTCCTGCTGACGGTCTCCATGATGCTCTGGTGGGTCCGAACCTACCGCCGTGCGCGCCAGCTCGGCCTGGGCACGCACGTCGCCTGGGCGTTCGCGGCCGCGATCTGGCTGTACCTGGTTTGTGGTTTCTTTCGCCCGGTCATGATGGGCAGCTGGTCCGAGGCGGTTCCATTCGGGGTCTTCCCGCACCTCGACTGGGTGTCAGCACTTTCGCTGCGCCACGGCAACCTGTTCTACAACCCGTTCCACGCGCTGTCCATCGTCTTCCTGTATGGCTCGGTGTTGCTGTTCGCCATGCACGGTGCAACCATCCTGGCGGTGAGCCGGTTTGGAGGCGAGCGCGAGATCGAGCAGATCGTCGACCGTGGTACGGCATCCGAGCGTGCAGCGCTGTTCTGGCGCTGGACCATGGGTTTCAATGCCACGATGGAGTCCATTCACCGCTGGGCCTGGTGGTTTGCCGTGTTGTGCCCGCTGGTGGGTGGCATCGGCATCCTGCTCTCCGGGCCGGTGGTTGACAACTGGTATCTGTGGTCGGTCAAGCACCATGTCGTTCCGGCCTATCCCCTGGTGACGCCGGCAATCGTCGATCCGGCTCTGATCGGAGCAAAACCATGACATTCAGCATTCGCACCCTGGGCCTTGCGGCTTTCACACTTCTTCTTACCCTCCTCGCGGGTTGCGAGCGGCCTCCGATCGAAACCGTGCAGACCGGTTTCCGCGGTACCGGGATGGCGCAGATCTACAATCCGCGCGCCCTGGCCAAGGAGGCGGCCCTGAACACGGCCCCGGCGGCGGCCGAGGCCGCCAGTGCGGATGGCCCCAAGGCGAAGGACATCTACCAGAACGTCAAGGTGCTGGGTGACCTCAGCGTGGCGCAGTTCACCCGGCACATGACGTCCATCACCGAGTGGGTGGCGCCGGAGGCTGGCTGTGCCTACTGCCACAACCTGCAGAACCTCGCGGACGACTCCAAGTACACCAAGGTCGTGGCGCGGCGCATGATCGAGATGACACAGCGCATCAACAGCGGCTGGAAACAGCATGTGGCAGAGACCGGGGTGACCTGCTACACCTGCCACCGCGGAAACAATGTTCCCAAGGAAGTCTGGTACGCGCCGAAAGACCGCAAGTACGCCAACAGCCTGCTCGGGGATCTGGCGGGCCAGAACCTGGCCGCCAAATCGGTGGGGCTGACGTCATTGCCATTCGATCCGTTCACACCCTACCTGCTGGAGTCTGCCGACATCCGCGTCAACGGCACGGAAGCGATGGCCATGAAGGGCGCCGCCGCGAACCGCCATTCCACCAAGCAGGCCGAGCACACCTATGGGCTGATGGTGCACATGTCGGAGTCGCTGGGGGTGAACTGCACCTACTGCCACAACACACGCAACTTCCAGTCATGGGAGGAGTCCCGGCCGCAACGCGTGACCTCGTGGCACGGTATCCGCATGGCACGCGACCTGAACAATGACTATCTCAAGCCCCTGACCAGCGTCTTCCCGGCGAATCGGCTGGGCCCGAAAGGTGACGTCGCCAAGGTCAACTGCACCACCTGCCACCAGGGCGCATTCAAGCCGCTCTATGGCGCACCGATGGCAAAGGACTTCCCTGAACTGCAAGCCCTTGCGCCGAAGTAGGGCTCCCGCATTGTGCCGAGCGCAGCGTCCGACGAGGTAGCCGTACTGCTGCTGGCGGACGTCGCCCCGGCACATTTGCTGTGGGGGTGGTTGAACATGGTACGAGGACCGCGTGCCCTGAAAGGGACGCGGTCCCTGCGCTTTGCCAAGGTACTGGGCAGCGGGTTCGACGGCGGCTTCGGCGTGCGCCCTAGCAAATCACGCCAGGGCCTGTTTGCCGTCTTTGGCGATGCCGCTGCCGCAGACGAGTTTGCCGAAAACTCTGCATTGGTTGCCGGGTACCGGGCGCGTTGCTCCGAGCTGTGCATCGTGAAGCTGCGCGCATGGTCCAGCCGCGGAACCTGGGACGGCTGTCAGCTCCATGCTGGCGCGCCTGCGCCGGCCGCCGGGCCGATAGCCGCACTCACCCGCGCGTCCATCGCACTGCGCAAGGCGCCGGCATTCTGGCGATACGCGCCAGCGGCCCAGTCTGCGCTCGACACGGCGCCGGGCTGCCAGCTGGCGGTCGGGCTTGGCGAGGCGCCGCTGCTGCGCCAGGCCACGTTCAGCATCTGGGACAACGTGTCGGCCATGGACGCCTATGCCCGCAGCGGCGCCCATCAGAACGCGATCCAGGCCGCCTATGGCAACCAGTATTTCTCGGAGTCGCTTTTTGCCCGCTTCGTGATTCTCGGCCTGCATGGCAGCTGGAAAGGGCGCATGTATCCACTGGCAGCAAAGGCTTCCGATGGCCTTGCCTGAGGCGATGCGTGACCACCGGGTGGTGGTGGTGGGCGCGGGGATCGGTGGGCTGGTTGCGGCGCTGGAGCTGGCGCACTGCGGCATGCATGTCACCCTGGTGGAGGCAGCCGCAACGCCCGGCGGCAAGATGCGACAACTCGTGGTGGACGGCGCCGCGATCGACTCCGGCCCGACGGTGTTCACCATGCGCTGGGTGTTCGACCAGTTGCTGGCCGGTCTCGGCACCTCGCTGGAGGACCTGGTCGATCTGGAGCCCCTCGGGATCCTTGCGCGGCACGCCTGGCGCGGCGGCGATGACACGCTCGACCTGTTCTCCGACATCGGCCGCTCCGAGCAGGCCATCGGCGCGTTCAGCAGCCCGCAGGAAGGGCGGCGGTTTGTGGCATTCTGCGCACAGAGCCGCGCCCTGTACCGCACACTGGAGGGGCCCTATATCCGTTCACAGCGGCCAACGCTCACCAGCATCGCGCGCGACCTCGGTCCGCGGGGCTTGGGCACGCTGATGGGCCTGGGGCCGTTTGCGACGATGTGGGGCGCATTGGGCAAACAGTTCCATGATCCCCGACTGCAGCAGTTGTTCGCGCGTTATGCCACCTACTGCGGCTCGTCTCCCTGGTTGGCGCCGGCCACGCTGATGCTCGTCGCGCAGGTGGAGCTGGACGGCGTATGGTCTGTCCGGGGCGGCATGCATGCCGTGGCCGTCGCCCTGGCGGACCTTGCGCAGCGCAAGGGCGTGCAGATCCGGTATGGCACGGCCTGCAAGTCGATCGATGTGCAGGCAGGCAGGGCCAGTGGTGTGTTGCTGGCCAGTGGCGAGCGCCTGGCGGCCGACGCGGTGGTCTTCAACGGCGACGTGTCTGCATTGGCGCAGGGTTTGGTCGGCGCCGCCGCCAGTCGCGCCGTGCCGCCTGTGCCAGTGGCCGAGCGCTCGTTGTCTGCGCTGACATGGTCCATGCATGCACGCGCAGATGGATTCCCCCTGGTGCGCCACAATGTTTTTTTCGACAACGACTACGCCAGCGAATTTGACGACATCTTTCGCAAACGCATCCTGCCGCAACAGGGCACGGTGTATGTGTGCGCGCAGGACCGCAACGACGACGCCCAGCAGCCCACCGGATGCGAAAGGCTGTTGTGCCTGGTCAACGCGCCGCCGGATGGCGATAGCCGCCCCTTTGATTCATCGGAGACCTTTGCATGCGAAACCCACAGCCTGGCGCTGCTGCGCCAATGCGGCTTGAAACTGAAACCACTCCCGCACCAGGTGGCGCTGACCACACCCCATGGATTCAACCAGCTGTTTGCGGGAACGGGTGGAGCGCTGTACGGTCGGGCGACCCACGGCTGGATGTCGGCGTTCCGGCGTCCGTCCTCGCAGACCCGGCTGCCGGGTCTGTACCTGGCGGGGGGCAGCGCGCATCCCGGGCCGGGCGTGCCGATGGCGGCCATGTCGGGTCGACTGGCGGCCGCGACGCTGATGGGGCACCGCGATTCGACCAGCCGGTCGCGCCGGGTGGTTATCTCTGGTGGTATGTCGACGCCTTGAGCGACGACGGACAGAACGGTCTGTCGATCATTGCATTTGTCGGCAGCGTGTTTTCACCGTACTACGCCTGGGCCCGCGCACGCAACGCAGGTCAGGCCGACCCGGAGAACCACTGCGCCATCAATGTTGCCTTGTATGGCGCTGCAGGCCGGCGCTGGACGATGACGGAGCGCGGTCGTACCCATGTTCGGCGAAGCCGCGACACCTTTGTCGTGGGCCCCAGCCGCGTTCACTGGGACGGGACCTCCCTGGTCATCGATATCGACGAAGTCAATGTGCCGATCCTGCGGCGCGTGCGCGGCCGCGTGACCGTCACGCCGCAGGGCCTGAGCCGTTTCGTGACCGGGCTGGATGCCGACGCGCGCCACCGCTGGGGCCCGATCGGACCGTGTTCCCGGGTACGTGTCGAGATGAGCCAGCCCGCTGCGCGGTGGGAAGGGCATGCCTATCTGGACTCCAACGAAGGAGACGAACCCGTGGACCGGGCCTTCAATACCTGGGACTGGTCACGCGCGGTCATGGCCAATGGCGACACCACCGTCGTGTACGACGTGCGTCCGCGCAGTGGAGCCGGCCGTGTCATCGCGCAGCGGTTTCGCGCCGACGGACATGCTGCGCCATTCCAGGCGCCTGCGCGCCAGCCGGTGCAGCGCTCCAAATGGCTCATGCCGCGCACGATGCACAGCGACCCAGGTGTCGCGCCGACAGTGCAGAGCACGCTGGAGGACACGCCTTTCTACGTGCGCTCCATCCTGCGCTCGTCCCTGGACGGCGAGATCGTGACCTCGGTGCATGAGACGCTGGATGCGCAACGGGTGGCGTCCTTGCCGGTGCGGCTGATGCTGCCCTGGCGCATGCCGCGACAGCCTTAGCGCTTCTCGGTGGCGGCCAGGCGGGCCAGGGTGCGCTCGCGTTCCCGCGGCCCGAAGGTCGAGGCCAGGGCGCCCTCCGATGCCAGTCCTTCCAGGTAGATCGACTCGATCTCCGGCGCCGCGCGCAGCAGTTCACGCTCCGCCAGCGGGGTATGCAGGAAAGCGCGCAGGAGGTGAAGCATGCGTATCCAGCCCGGGAACCAGATGGTGCGCCTGCGTTGCGAGATCCCATGGGTGATGGCGGCGGCAGCCATGTCGGCGGTCACCTCCGCGTTGAGGAACGCCGGCATGGTGGCGCGAAGCCTGCGAAACGCAGGATGCATCGCGCCTTCGGTGACCAGCGGCGTCTTCACCCAACCTGCATGGAGCATGCCGACCGCTACACCATGGTGAGAGAGCTCGATTCTCCAGGCGTTGCCCATGGCCTCGACAGCCGCCTTGCTGGCGGCATAGGCGGAAATTGCGGGGGGATGGGCAAAACTCGATACCGAGGCGCTGATGAGAACGTACCCTCTGTGCCGCATGACGGCAGGCAGAGCGGCGCGCACCGTGTTGAATACGCCCATGACATTGACGTCCAGGCAACGGCGCCAGGCGCCAGGGTCGGTGTAGGCCAGCGGGCCGAAGGCCGCGATCCCCGCATTGGCCCAGACCACATCGATCCGGCCATGTCTTTCCAGCGCGCTTGCAACAACGCCCTCCATCGCGCTCAGTCTGGTGACGTCCGCCACGCAGGCCAGCGCATCGCCGCATCGGGAAGACACTTCACGCAGGGGGATGTCATCACAATCGACCAGCACAGGTTTGGCGCCACGCCGATGCAATTCCGATGCGGTGGCGGCGCCAATCCCGGATGCGGCGCCTGTGATGAGTACAACCAGTCCAGCGAGCGACATGGGCTGCCGGTCAGGTGGACGAAACGCGCATGCTCAGCTGACCTTGTTGACCATCAGGTAGATGATGGGCAGGGGAAGAATGGTTGCCACGGCGCCGGCGATCTGCCAGACCCGCGAAAGGCGCAGGTAGTCGGCGGTGATGTAGTCAAAACGCGCCAGCAAGGTCCGTTGCCTGAGCTGTATCGGCACCAGGACAAATGCCCAGATCAGCCCTGACAGCCCGAACAGCATGTAGGACCAGGTGATCCACCCGTGCGCGGTGTCGCCACCGAAACGATCCGCCATCAGATGCCCGGTGATGACAACGCCCAGCGCGCCGGTAGCGGTAAACAGGACATCGGTGAGGAGCACCATGCGGTTGCTGAACTTGATGATCTCGTGACGACCGGTGCGCTCGGCCAGTACCGCCCACACGCCACTGACGATGACGTTGCCAAGAAACAGGCAGGCGCAAAGCAGGTGGACTACCTTGAGATTGGTGCTCACACAGACTCCTTCTGCTCAGGCTGCGGCGGAGACTGCGAACCGGCTGCTTGACCGGAACGCCGTTGTGCGCGGCGCTTCTTCTCCTGATCCAGATCGCGGAACTGCCACCATGCGAAAAGCACCACAGCGACCAGCAGCACCAGGACTTCAAGGAGTTTCACGGACTGCTGCCAGGTGAGAGCGTGGCCGATCCTTCTGCTCCAGCCGGCCCAGCAGATCAACCACCCATTCGACCCGCTGGTCAAAGCTGCGTTCGGGCACTTTCCAGGTCTGGCCGCCCACCGTCAGGGCATCTTCGTGTTTGCGTGTATCGACGGCATCGACCAGAAAGGTGATGGCTGGCAGCGCGACGAGCTCCCGAGGCGACAGGTAGGGCGCATTCACCGCCACGGCAGTTGCGCGCGCGATCAGGTACAGCTTGCGCGGCTTGGAGACGACGGTGCGGTGGTCGACCGAGTTCAAGCCCTGGCGCTGCAGCTGGCAACCGATCTCGGAGTAGATCAGGCGTGCGGCCTGTATGGCGGGGCGGCAGTCCCAGGGGAGCTCGCCCACGCCGTAGGCGCCGCGGCGGTACAGCTCGCCCGCGCGGGCGATCAGGCGTGCGGTGAAGCCGGCTATGCGGGCGTCGAACACCGGCTTGCGCAGCCAGGCATCGGCGTCCATGCCGGCAGCCACAAACCAGTCACGCGGGATATAGAGGCGGCCGTTGCGCGCATCCTCACCGATGTCGCGGGCGATATTGGTCAGCTGCATCGCCACACCCAGCTCGCAGGCCCGGGCCAGGGCCCTCGGGTTGCGGGTGTCCATGATGAGCGCCATCATGGCCCCCACCGTCCCTGCGACCCGGGCTCCGTAGTCTTCCACTTCTTCCAGCGTGTGGTAGCAGCGCCCCTGCGCGTCCCAGAGAAAACCTTCGAGCAGCGCGTCCAGCAACGCACGCGGTACGTCGAAGTGATGCACCACATGCGCCAGGGCGCGGTCTGCGTCCAGTTCGCCGGGCCGCCCGGCATACACGGCGTCGAGGCGGCTTTGCAGGTCCCGCATGGCGGCCAGCGGGTCGGTGCCCGTGTCGATGGCGTCATCCGCCAGGCGGCAAAACGCATACAGCGCGGTGGCTGGTGCGCGCAAGCGCGCAGGCAGCAGCAAGGAGGCGGCAAAGAACGACTTGGAGCCGCCGCGCATCAGCGCGCGGCAGGCGGACAGGTCGAACTGTGGCATCGGTCTGTCGGTGTGCGGGCCTAGGGCAGGGGACATGTGCTTGTTTCTCGTCGGTTTCATGCGAAGGTCTGGACTTGCGGAACCACCATCTCCAGCGTCTTGGCCGACATCAGCACGCCAGGCACCCCGGCCCCGGGGTGGGTGCCGGCGCCTACCATGTAGAGGCCGTCAACATCCTCGCTGCGGTTGTGCGGGCGAAACCAGGCGCTTTGCAGCAGCAGCGGCTCCATGCCGAACGCAGCGCCCTGGTAGGACAGCAGACGGTCCTGGAAGTCCAGCGGCGTGGTCACCCGGGACGTCACGATGTGCTTTTGAAGGTCGGGCAGGACGGTGCGCTCCAGCGCCTGCGCGATCGCCTGCCGGTACGACTCGGCTTTTTCCTTCCAGTCGGTTCCGCTTTGCAGGTGCGACACGGGGCTGAGCACGTAGAAGGCGTCGCAACCGGCGGGTGCCATGGACGGGTCGGTGGCGGTGGGGCGGTGCAGGTACAGGCTGAAGTCCTCGGGCACCACGTGGTTCTGGAAGATGTCCTTGAGCAGCCCTTGGTAACGTGGCCCCAGAAGCATCATGTGGTGGGGCACGTCGTCGTAGCGCCGGTTGGTACCAAAGTACCAGACGAACAGGCTCATCGAATGCCGGCTGCCCGCAATGCGCTTGTCACTCCAGTGCTTGCGGAACCGGGGTGCCACCAGGTTCTTGTAGGTCCACAGGGTATCGGCGTTGGAGACCACGATGTCGGCGCGAAGGCGCTCGCCGTTGGACAGCGTGACGCCGCGCGCCACGCCGCGCCCCTTGTCCTGCGAATCGATGTCGATGCGCGCCACCTGCGCGTTGTAGGTGATGCTGCCCCCCAGGCTTTCCAGCAGCCTGACCATGGCCTTGATGATGGTGCCGGTGCCGCCCATGGCCCAGTGCACGCCAAAGCGCCGCTCCAGGGTGTTGATCAGGCTGTAGATGCCTGTGACGGACAGCGGATTGCCGCCGATCAGCAGCGGGTGGAAGCTCATCACGATGCGCAGCTTGGGATCGCTGAAGTGCTTGCACGCCATCTGGAAGATGCTGCGCCAGCCTTTCATCCGGACCATGTTGGGGATCGCCCCCACCAGATCGTTTACCGTGGTGTACGGGATGCTGCCGAGCTCCAGGAATCCCAGCTGGAAACAACGGTCTGCCTCGACCAGAAAGCGCTCATAGCCCGCCAGATCTTCCGGGCAAAAGCGTGCTATTTCGTCGCGCATGCGCTCGCCGTCGCCGCTGTAGTCGAACCAGGTTCCGTCGTCGAAACGGATCCGGTAGAAGGGTTCCATCAGACGCAGGTCGACGTCGTCGGAGAACTTCTTGCCGGCGAGGGCCCATAACTCATCCAGCATGAAGGGCGCGGTGATGATGGTGGGGCCGGCGTCGAAGGTGAAGCCATCCTGTCGCCACACATAGGCCCGCCCGCCCGGCGCATCGAGTTTTTCAAGCACCTTCACGCGCCAGCCCTTGCAGGCGAGGCGGATACCGGCGGCCAGGCCACCGAAGCCACTGCCTATGATGATGGCAGTCGGCGCAGGGTCGGCGCGTGATCCGCGGCCGGTTCCCGGGGCTGCACCCGACGAGCCACCGTCGCCGCCGCCGGCCATGCTGCCGTCAAGGGGTCTGAAGAAGTTTGTCATGCGCTTCCAATGCTGCGCCAGCCGTCGGCATGGCGCGGACCACGGAGAATGCCGTGCTGTCCTTGTGGGCCGGCAGGTTCGGCTTGGTGGTGTGGCCAAACGACGCGCGCCGGGCCGTCGCGACGCCTTCCCCGACGGAACTGCGTCGGGTGAGCGCCCATTTCCAGACCGCTGTTGCATCGACCGGCAGAACCAGCAACAGGTGCTCCAGAATCGCCAGCGCCAGCATCGTGCCGACCAGGGCGTATCCCACTGCGTCGGCCCGGCTGCTCTGGGCGTCTGTCGCATGCGCAACCAGCAGGGCCAGATACGCCGAGGCGGCCGCGACCGACACCGGCAGCAGCAGGTTCATTGCGCGGCGGCGGAAGAAACTCGCCAGGTAGGTCAGGTGGTCGGGCAGGAACGCTTCGCTCAGGTTGCGTACACCGAGGTACAGGTTGAGCTTGGCACTGGTGCGCATGATCCACAGCACCAGATAGGTTGCCGTGCCGACCTGATTGGGCTCGCCCCAGGAAACGGCCACCACCACGATGCCGGTGCACAGGATGCCCACCTCGTGCCACTGCACCGCCTGGAACGCGGCGACAAAACGTGGCCAGCCGGCAGTACCCGGTGGCAATGCCGTGCGCCGCGGCCCGGTGATCCAGCCGGTCAGGAAGCTGAGTTCGTTCCAGCCCCACACCAGCAAGGCGCAGGTAAACGCGCAATACGCGCTGGCTATTCCGGTTTGCCGGGACGCATGCGCAAGGCCGGCAAGTGCGGCCAGCGCCAGCACCGTAGAGGATATCTGGCTGGCACGCACAGCCTTGAGCGAGAGGCGGTTGAGGATCAGTACAACCCCGGTGCTGAACCACCAGATGAAGACGGCAAACACGATGGCGAGTGCGGCGTCACTCATGGCAGGCGGGATGTTCTGAAACGTCGCTCTTACCAGGCGGGCGCCATGCGCACGTCGGCGGTGAGTTCGTTGCGCAGCACCGGCAGCATGTAAAGCCGCCCGAAGGTCACCAGGGCGGCAGCGGCGCAGCCGGCGCGCTGCAGGTTGCCGATGATGCCGCCGCGCTTCTTGGCTGCATCCATGCGGGTTTGCAGCTGGAACAAGCGCTCGAGGCCACGGCGGAACGCCGGGTTGTCGATATCGAGCATGACGGGGAACACCTGCCGCGTGATCTCGTTGGTGATGCGAAACACGGTGTAGTCGTAGGTCGTGGATTCGAGTCCCATCTCGTTGTGCAGCATGGGGCGGGTGTGGTCCCGCACGTACATGGTGGCATACACCGCCAGCAGGAAGAAACGGATCCAGAACACGTTGCCGCCACGCAGCAGGTGAGGATTGGCACGCATGATCAGCGCGAAGGATTCACCGTGGCGGAATTCGTCGTTGCACCAGCGCTCGAACCACCGGAAGATCGGGTGAAACCGCTTGTCGGGGTTTTTCTCCAATTGCCGGTAGATGGTGATGTAACGCGCATAGCCGATCTTTTCCGACAGATAGGTCGCGTAGAAGATGTACTTGGGCTTGAAGTAGGTGTAGGCCTTGGTGCGCTTCAGGCTGCCCAGGTCGATCCCGAGCCCGAAGTCCTTGAGCGACTGGTTGATGAAGCTGGCGTGGCGTGATTCGTCGCGGGCCATGAAACGCATCAACTGCTTGATGTCGGGGTTGTCGACGTTCCTGAAGATCTCGTTGTACAGGATGCAGCCGGAGAACTCGGACGTGAGCGATGAGATCAGGAAGTCCAGGAACTCCTGTCGCATGGCGGGGCTGACCTGCGAAAAGCGTTCTGCAACTTCCTGCGCAAACTCGGGCGTGCGCTGGAAGTGGTCGTGGTTGTTGTCACCCTCGTACTCCGCCATCATGGTGTCCCACTCCGCGCGCAGGGACGAGATGTCCAGCCGGTCCATGGCCTTGAAGTCCGTGGTGTAGAACCGCGGGCTGAGCATGGTGCTCTCACGCGCTTTCCGGGCTGCGGCGTCCTCGGAGTCGATGGTCGTGGTGGCTTGCATGATTCGGGTTCCGGTGGGGGGGTTCAGGGAGACTTGGGGGACAGGAAACGCGCAAACTCGGCCGCATTGCCGGGGCCGAACGATTCCAGGTCGATGCGCGCACCGGTCGCAGGGTCGTGCAGGGCCAGACGGTTGTCGATGTAGGCGGTCAGGGTGAACGATGGACCGTTGCCGATGCCGCGCGAATGGCGCTCACGCGTGAGGGCGCGCAGCGTGCCGCGCACAAACCCCTGTTCGCCACGCAGCACCGTCACCAGTTCGCCGGTCTTGCCATCCATGACGGCGACACCGCCGTCGGTGCGGTCTTCAAAACGAAGCGTGCGCTCGGCAACGGTTGCGGCAGCCCTCTGGTCGGGTCCGTTCCCGGTGATCCGCACGAGCCCGACGCTGATGAGCGAAAAGGCGATCATGGCAGCCGCCGCATAGAGCACCCATGTCGGAAACGAGTCGGGGCCCCACTGTTTGGGGGGATGACTGGCCATGTCGCCGGCGGGCGCGCTCATGCGCGACTCACTTGAAGGTTGCCAGGCTTGGCTGCGCGGACGTTGGATGCGGTTTCCGAGCCCGTGGTGGGCACGGGCCGGGCTGCGGTGGAGATCCCGATCCCGGTGCGCGCCGACCAGGCGGCGCTGAGTTGCGAGGCCAGCGACGCTGCATTGGCCACGCAACGTATGGTGGGTTGTGGCCGGGCCAGATGCCAGGGCCGCGCGCTCGGCCACAGGTGTACCCAGGCAATATGGTCGCCGGGTGAGAGCAGCACGGAAATGTCGCCGAAACCGCGGCGGTGCTCCCGGAGATCGGCTGCGCCCAGCCTGGACAGGGGCAGGTTGAAGGTGACCGTGAGCACGATGCCCAGCCGCATCACCAGACGCTTGTCGGTCAGCGTGTACACCGTGGTGCGGGCGGTGAGCCAGGCCAGTGTCCAGATGATGGCGAGGGCGGTGAGCGAGAGCGGCAGCAACCACTTCAACGACAGCAGGACCCCCAATGCATCAGCGCCTGCACCCATCTCCAGGCCAGCGCGGGCCGCGAGCAGGGCGGCGAAATACACGCACAGCGTTCGAAGGTGAAACGCCTCGCGCGCAAGGGTTGCCACGTCTGGAGACGCCTGCCACAGGATTGATTCGCCCTGGGGCAGACGTTCCGGCAGGCCGTACTGAGGTTCGAACTCGTGTTCGTGCTCGCGGCTGCTGTTGTCCATCATCATGGAGCCCTCGCTTTACATCAATGGTTCACTGCGGGCGGGGTCGGCGTACAGGGCGCCTCCCCCGTAGTAGGCGCTGATCTGGTCTTCCTCGCGCTTGGTCACCTGGTCGGGATGGCGTGTGCCTGGCACGTTGGCAAAGTGCATGCCGTAGATGGCATTCACCTCGACCTGGTTGCGCCGGATGCGGGCAAACGGGATGGGCAGCAGCACGTTGCGCGTGGCGCCATTGACATGGGTCTGCACCTCGAGGTAGCGGAACAGCATCTCGGCACTGTCGACCCAGATGTCCTTGACAATGCCGCCTTGCTTGCCGTCGGCGCCCATCACGGGCAAACCACGTGGATCCGTATCCTGCGGCGCTACGCCGTAACCCGCCGCCGTACGCAGGGGCTGGATGGCGGGTTCACCGTGGATGGTCATCTCTGGCACGTCCTCGCGCAAGGCATAGGCGCCAGGGCCGACTGCATCGCGCATGCCGTCGCTCAGTGGCTCCAGCGGTGTGCCCGACGAGGTGTTGGCGGGGCGCCCACCCAGAGGCGGTTCGCCGCGGTGCAGGTCAGGCACGGTGACCGACCTGCCACCTTCCAGCTTGAAGGTCTTGGGGTCCGGAATCGGCCACCCCTTGACCACGGCACGTCCGTTGCTGTCGGACTCCATGGGGTATCCCTCGCGGTGGTTTTCGCGGACAAGGTAGTAGATCAATCCCGCAAAGAACAGCCAGAACATGTAGAGCACGATCTGCGCGAGATCGACGTAGCCGGTGATTGTTCCTACAGCTTGCATGGTGCTTCTCCTTCGTGATGGTCAGGGGGTTGAATTGGCCAGACCCAGTTTTGGTGCGGTCGGGGGCCGGGTGCTTTTCTGCACCAGCGGCCCGATGGCGATCAGGGTGATGAACAGCAACAGCATCTCCACGTGGTAGACGACGCTGTATCCGGTAAATGGTGCGGCCATGCCTTCGCCGAAGGCGCCACCAGCGGTTGCCTGCGTGACGATGTCCCGCAGCGCGCCGCCCAGGAACATGGCCAGGCCCGCTGCCAGGGACTGCACTGCGCCCCACGCGCCCAGGGCCATGCCGATGAAGCCCCCGCCCTCCATGCGCATGGCTGCAAACAGGGTGCCGACAGCGAAGAGGCCACCGCCGAAACCGATGCCCAGTGCTCCGGCGCGAAACAGCCATCCGGCGTCAAGGGGGGCGGAAAAAATCACGGCGGAAAACGCCGGCAAACCCACCAGCGCACCGTAGGCGGCAAGCCTCAGGGGGTCCATGCCGCGCGCCAGCTGGTGGCCGGCCAGCATGAAGCCCAGCAGGCCACCGCCAGCGAGCATGGCCGTCAACGCGCTGGTGGCGCCCACGCTGAGCTGCAGGATTTCGCCGCCATAGGGCTCCAGCACGATGTCTTGCATGTTGAACGCCATGGTGCCAAGTGCGGTGACCCAGAGGAACCTCCTGGCGGATGGCGCCTGGATGAACTGTTGCCAGACGACGCTGAAGGCTGGTTGCTTCTGGTGCTTGAGCGCTGCCACGCGTTGCGGATTGCGCGGCTCCTGCTTCCAGAGCGCCGCGGCATTGAGCAGCAGCACCACGAGGGCGGTGCCCTGGACGACCTCGATGAGGCGCTGCGGGCTGAAGTCAGCCAGCAGCATGCTGAAGATCGAACTGCCGCCAACAGCGCCGACCAGCAGCATCACGTACATCAGTGCGACAACCCGCGGGCGCGTCTCCGGGCTGGCCTGGTCGGTGGCCAGTGCCAGACCTGCGGTCTGCGAGGTCTGCAGGCCCGCGCCGACCATCAGGAAGGCCAGGGCGGCAGCCCCCTGCCCGACCCAGGCCGGGACCGGGACCTGGCCCTGGCCGGACAACACGAGCAGTGCAAAGGGCATCACCGCCAACCCGAGGAACTGGATCAGTGTGCCTCCCCACATGTATGGCACCCGGCGCCAGCCGAATGCAGACCTGTGGGTATCGGACTGGTAGCCGGTGAAGGCGCGAAACGGCGCTACCAGCATGGGCAGTGCCAGCATCAGCGATACCAGCCAGGCTGCCACGCCCAGTTCCACGATCATGACCCGGTTCAGGGTACCGATCAGCAGCGCCATGGTCATGCCCATCGTCATCTTGAACAGTGACAGGCGCAACAGACGGGCCAGTGGCAGGCCGGGGCTTGCCACATCGGCAAAGGGCAGCCAGCTCGACGGCAGGCTCTTGGCGAAGCTGCTGAACGTCTTGGCCCTCATGACCGTAGCAGCTCCAGGGCCTGGGACTTGTAGAACCCGCTCGACACCCGCTGGCTGCGCGTGGCGGTCCAGCGCAGCAACGAGGCATGTTGCTTCATGAGCGCCGCGATTTTTTCTGCGGCCATCGGCTCCAGCCAGGGCGCACGGTCCCCCCGGGGCAGCAGACGGCCAACGGCAATCATGGCGGCCAGCAAGGGCGTGCGTGGTGCAAACGTGAACAGGATCGAGCCCGAAGTGCGCTCAGCCAGTTGGGCCAGCGCGCCCACTGCGTCCTGGGCAGAGTAGTGGATCACCGAATCCATGGCCACGACGTGGTCGAACTGACCCAGCTCGGGCCCCAGCATGTCGCCGCTTCGGAAGTCGATACGGCTCGCCAGATCGTCTGGCAGGCGCTCGCGCGCCAGATTGATCAGGGTAGGTGACAGGTCGATAGCCACGACTTCCGCTCCGCGACGCGCGGCTTCGATCGCGAATGCGCCCGTGCCGCAACCGGCATCGAGCACGCGTTTTCCGGACAGGTCTTCAGGAAGCCATGACAGCAGGGTGGAGCGCATCTGGTCGCGCCCGGCGCGCACCGAGGCGCGGATGCGGCCCACCGGGGCATCCGACGTCAGCCTGGCCCACGCCGCCGCAGCGGTGCGATCGAAGTAGTTTTCGATCTGGCTGCGACGCTGTTCGTAGGTGATGTCAGTCATGGCCGATCGTCCTCAATCGAATCCCAGCAGATCGAAGATGTCCCTGTCTTTGAGCGGCACGGCATTGAAGTGTTCGCCACCGAGCCACAGGCTGGCGGCGAGCCGCAGGTATTCCTTCTGCACCGCTTCAAGCTCTGGCGACGCTTCCATTTCGAACAGCGTGCTCTTCTTGAGGCGGCTGCGCCGGATGACGTCCAGATCCGGAAAATGTGCGGCCAGCTTGAGGCCGGTCCTGTTGTTGTACTTGTCGATCTGGTCGGTGGCTGCGCTGCGGTTGGCGATGACGCCGCCCAGGCGCACGTTGTAGTTCTTCGCCTTTGCGCCGATGGCCTGCACGATGCGGTTCATCGCGAAAATCGAGTCGAAGTCATTGGCAGTGACGATCATCGCGCGATCGGCATGTTGCAGCGGCGCCGCAAAGCCGCCGCACACCACGTCGCCGAGCACGTCGAAGATCACCACATCCGTGTCTTCGAGCAGGTGATGCTCCTTGAGCAGCTTCACGGTCTGGCCGACGACGTAGCCGCCGCATCCCGTGCCCGCGGGTGGCCCGCCCGCCTCGACACACATCACCCCGTTGTAGCCCGGAAACACGAAATCCTCGACACGCAGTTCTTCCGCATGAAAGTCGACGGTTTCCAGCACGTCGATCACGGTCGGAAGCATCTTCTTGGTCAGCGTGAAGGTCGAATCGTGCTTGGGGTCACAGCCGATCTGCAGCACCCGCTTGCCAATCTTCGAGAACGCCGCCGAGAGGTTGCTCGATGTGGTGCTCTTGCCAATGCCGCCCTTGCCATAGATGGCAAAGACCTTGGCCGTGCCGATCTTCAGGTTGGGGTCGAGCTGCACCTGCAGGCTTCCCTCGCCATCCAGCTGAATGGTCCCGCGCGGTCGGGCTGGCTTCACGGTGGGAAAGGGCAAGGTCTCAGCGATCATGCGGTGGCTCCTTCAAAAAGCGTGTTCAGGGCGGTCTGCCGGTCATTCACGGGCCGGGATCGGCCCCGGCGTGTCAGCGGACGGATGGAGTCTTGCAACCTGCTTGCGCAGGGCCGGTTCGGGCATCCGCCCGCCGTTGCAATCCGGGTGGGGGCCAGGTCGCTCATGCTGCAAGCCCTTGGGATGGGACGGAGCCTGCATGGCCGGCGCCTTCACGGGCGCGTTGTATTTGTGCCGCATAGTCCAGCCGCGCGGCGCGCAGCTTGAGCAGAAACTGGGTTGCATTGATGATGTAGGCGGCATACGCAGCCAGTGCCAGGGCCATCAACTGCCGGGGTGCCAAGGCATCCGTGGCCAGCGCATACAGGTAAGCGGTGTGCAGTGCCAGCACCAGCATGCTGAAAACGTCTTCCCAGAAGAACGCCGGCGCAAACAGGTAGCGCCCAAACACCACTTTTTCCCAGATGCAGCCGGTCACCATGATCGTGTAGAGCGTCAAGGTCTTGACCACGACCGAGAGGTTGGCGGCATTCAAGCCCTCGCCGGTGACGAGATAGCCGATCACCAGCCAGAGGCTGACAAGGAATACCAGGAACTGGATCGGCGCCAGGATGCCCTGCACCAGGGTCCATGCCGACGCATCCCTTCGAACCCGTTCCTCGGCCGTATAAAGCGGATGGCGCACCTGCACAGCTGGGTCAACTGCGGGAGCCATGGGCTGGGAATTTCTCGGCATGTCGCCCAATTTAAGCTCAATCCGGGAAAATGTCAATTTTTCCTGACGTAATGGTAGATTGACACTCGTTTCCAGAGGGGTACCCAGCACTTCCTGCATGACACAGAAATTTCCGATTCGCATTGCGTTGCTGATGGCTGTTGCCCCCTTGATGTGGGCCGGGAATGCCGTGGTTGGCCGGCTGGTTCGCGAGCAGATCCCACCGATGACCTTCAACCTGTTGCGGTGGGTGCTGGCCGGTGCGATCCTCATGCTGCTGGCCGGTTGGGTGCTTCGGCCGGGAAGCGGTCTGTGGGCGCATTGGCGCCGTTTCGCCGTGCTGGGCCTGCTGGGCATGGGGTGTTACAACAGCCTGCAGTACCTGGCCCTGCAGACCTCGAACCCGATCAATGTCACGCTTGTCGCCTCCAGTTCACCCCTGTGGATGCTGGCGGTCGGGGCACTGTTCTTCGGGGCGCGGGTGACGCGGCCACAGCTGGTCGGTGCAGCCTTGTCCATGGCGGGTGTCGCGGTGGTGCTGAGCCGGGGTGACTGGTCGCAGCTGCTGGCGCTGCGCCTGGTGCCCGGCGACCTGTATGTGCTGCTGGCTACCGCGCTGTGGGCCGTCTACAGCTGGCTGCTGGTACGCCGGGACGAGCCCGATGCCATCCGCCATGACTGGGCCGGGTTCGTGCTGGCGCAGGTGGTTTTCGGGCTGGGATGGTCCTCGCTGTTCGCTGGCGCCGAATGGGCCCTGACCGACGCCCGCATCCACTGGGGCTGGCCGCTGGTTGCCGCGCTGGTGTTCGTGGCGGTGGGGCCTTCCGTGCTGGCCTACCGTTGCTGGAACATCGGCCTGCAGGGCATGGGGGCTGCGATGGCGGGGTTCTTCTCCAACCTCACCCCGCTGTTTGCGGCCCTGATCTGGGCTGTGTGGACCGGCGAGACACCGCAGGCCTACCACGCCCTGGCCTTCCTGCTGATCGCAGGCGGCATCGTGGTGTCGTCGCGCCGCTAGCGGGGTGGTTCGCCGGTCTTCTGGCCGGCTGCCGGGTGGCGGATCACCACCACCACCAGCGTCACCAGGGTCAGCGGGACCACGAAGCCCAGCATCACGTTCGAGAATTGGCCCAGCGCATCGTGCTGCTGCGCTGCCAGGATCAGGTAGGCCACATAGGCGGCGTAGTAGCCCAGGAAGACGCCGCCCTCCCAGCGCGCGATCTCGCGGCCGGTCATGAACACCGGCAGGCAGGCCAGTGCCACCGCCAGCATCACCCAGATGTCGAAAGCCATGATCGAAGGCGCCACCGCCAGGCCCAGGTCACCGGACACCAACCCCGTCAAGCCCAGACAGCCGAGGATGTTGAAGGTATTGCTGCCCACCACATTGCCCACGGCAATGTCGCGCTCGCCCTTGAGCGCCGCCGAAATGCTGGTGGCCACCTCGGGCATGCTGGTGCCGGCGGCGACGATGGTCAGGCCGATCACGACATCGCTCACGCCCATGGCCTTGGCAAAACTCACCGAGGCCTGCACCAGGTAGTCCGAGCCGAAGACCAGCGCGACCAGGCCGACCACGATGAGTCCGACCTGCGCCGCCCAGTGGCTGTCCCAGGCACCCGGCGCTGCGGGTTGCACTTCATCGGCATATTCGTCCTTGGCGGCCTGCGTTTCGCGACGGGACTGGACGACCAGGAACACCGTGTAGCCGATCAGCAGCGCGAACAGGAGGCCGCCATCGAGAAAGGAGATCCTGCCGTCCAGCGTGAAGGCCAGCAGCAGCAAGCTGGCGCCCAGCATGATCGGCACCTCCTGGCGGATCAGCTGGATGTTGACCACCAGCGGGGTGATCAGCGCACTGATACCGAGGATGAACAGCACATTGAAGATGTTGCTGCCCACCACATTGCCAATCGCAATGTCGGTCTTGCCGTCCAGCACGGCGCCCACGCTCACCGCGACCTCGGGCGCACTGGTGCCGAACGCCACGATGGTCAGGCCCACGACCAGCGGACTGATGCCGAAGGACAGCGCGAGTTTGGACGCTCCCCGTACCAGCAGGTTGGCGCCGGCCACCAGCAGGGCCAGGCCTGCCATGAAGAGAAGAAGGTTCATGCCCTGATTCTCGCTTTTCGCCAGTACCGGCCCGGGACGTCTGGATTTCCCGCGCAGGTCGGGCCGGCCTCAGGCGCGCACACGGCTTTCCCGTTCCGTCTGGAGGGCGGCGTTGATCGCCGAATCCGACAGGCCCATGACATGCAGGGCAAACGAGGACAACTGCAGGCCGGCCTCCAGGGTTTCGGGAACCACCGCCGTGGCCCCGGCCTCACGCAGTTCACGGGCATGGTGTTCGTCGCGCGAACGGGCGAAGATGGGTAGGTCTGGGTAGGCTTGGCGCGCCGCCTTCACGGTGTGCATGGCGGCGGCGGGCTGGTCCATCGTGACCACGAGGGCAGCCGCAGCACCGGTGTGCATCTTGTGCAGCAGGTCGGCACGTGCGGCATTGCCGAAATGCACCGCATACCCTTTGCGCACCAGCCGCGCCACCAGCTCGGCATCATGCTCCATGGCCACATGGGGCACCGACTGCTGGCGGAACACGTCTGCCAGGAGCTGCCCCACGCGCCCCTGGCCGGCGATCACGACATGTCCCGCGAGGCTGCCGGGCAGCCGGGTGCCCTGGTCCTCGGCCGGCAGGCCTTCGAGCCGGTCGATGCGCTCGCCCATCATGCGCCCCATCCGGGCGGCCAGCGGGGTCACCATCAGGCTCAGGCTGACCACCAGCAACATGAACTGCGCCACTGACGGCTCCAGAAGCCCCAGCGTGGCGGCGACCCCCACCACGATGAACGCAAACTCGCCCCCCTGGGCCAGCAACAGGCCGCCTTCCAGTGAACGGCCCCAGCTCATGCCGCCTGCGCGCAGCACGCCGCCGGTGATGATGGTCTTGATGACCACCAGGCCGACCACCGACAACAGGATCCAGACATGCTGGTGCGCCACTTCGCGCAGATCGATGCCCATGCCCACCGACATGAAGAACAGGCCCATCAGCAGGCCCTTGAACGGCTCGATGGTGACCTCGACCTCGTGCCGGTACTGCGTTTCCGCCAGCAGCAGCCCGGCCATGAAGGCGCCCAGCGCCATCGACAGGCCGGCCGCTGCGGTGGCGCCGGCCGTGCTCAGTGCCACCAGCAGGGTCAGTGCCATGAACACCTCCGGCTGATGCTGCCGTGCGAACATGCGGAACACCGGCTCGATGGCGCGTCGCCCGAGCACGAAGATCAGCGTCACGACCACGACCGACTTCAGGACCGTCAGCGACAGCGTGGTCGCCAGCCCGGTGGAGGTGTCCCGGCCCAGGATGTCGATCAGGATCAGCAGGGGCACCACCGCCAGGTCCTGCAGCATCAGGATCGCGAACACCGCCTGCCCCAGCGGCTGGGCCAGCGAGCGCTGCTGCGCGAGCAGTTGCAGCACCACGGCGGTGGAGGACAGCGACAGGACCAACCCCAGGACAAGGGCCACGGTGGGCCGGTTGCCGAAGGCCCATGCCAGCACCCCGATGGCGGCCGCGCTGAGCAGCACCTGCGCGCTGCCGCCGGCGAACACCCAGCGGCGCATCGACCACAGGCGCTGGGCGGAGAGCTCCAGCCCGATCAGGAACATCAGGAAGATGACCCCCAGATCGGCCAGCGACTGCACACCCCCCAGGCGGGCGAAGGTCAGGTACTCGAGCCAGGGCCAGTGGTCGGCCCACAGCGCGATGCCGTGCGGCCCCACGAGCACGCCCACTGCCAGGAAACCCAGCACCTGGTTGATGCGAAAGCGCTGTGCCAGCGGGATCAGGATGCCCACCAGGGTCAGGAACAGCAGCGCCTCGCGCAGGAAGGGCAGGGGCGCTGCGTGGTCCACGGTGTCCGCAGCCTCAGGGGACCAGGGCCAGGAACAGGAAGGCCGCAAATATCACCAGATGCACCGCACCATGCATGACGTTGGTGCGGCCGGATGCCAGCGTGAAGCCGCCCAGCATGACCGAGGAGATCAGGGCGACCTCGATGATGGAAACCGCCAGCGCCAGCACCAGGGCACCCGGCGGGGTCGCCATGGCCGTCGCCAGGATGGCGATGGCCACGAGGGGAATCAGGGTGTGCGAGGAAAACATCCGCCGATTCTGCAGCAAGGCCCTGCCGGCGCAGGCCTATGGGGTCAGAGTGTCTGGGGCTCCATCCGGATTGCGCCGCAGGGGCACTCCGCCGCACAGACACCACAGCCCTTGCAGTGGTCGTGGTTGAAGTCGAAGCCACGCCCGGGCCCGTGCCTGATCACGGTGTTGTCGGGGCAGACGCCGTGGCAGTTGTCGCATTCGAAGCAGTTGCCGCAGCCCAAGCAGCGGCGCGCCTCGAACAGGGCATTGGAGGCATCCAGCGCGCCCTGCGCCTCGGTGAAGCTCGAGCTGCGCCGCACCATGTCGCCCCCGGCGAACAGCCGGCATGGCCGGCCATCATGTGCGCGTCCACCTGCACCACGCCATCTTGCACCACCAGTTCCGGAACGCGGTGGATCAGCGACAGGTCGACATGCTGGCGATACAGCCGGGGCGTCAGGGGGCCCGCAACACCCGTCCCGGCCGGGCCTCGGTCTGCACGCCGTCGCGCACGACATGTTGCCCGTTGACCAGCACATGGTGCACGCCGGTGGCCTTCTGGCAGGGTTGCAGGTAGGTGCCGCGGTCCTGCACCTCCTGCGGGTCGAACACCACCACATCGGCTGCTGCGCCGGGAGTCAGCGTGCCGCGGTCGAACATGCGCAGCCGGGCGGCCACGCCGCCGCTCATCTTGAAGACCGCGGTGGGCAGGTCGAAGTCGCCCAGCTCACGCACCAGCCGCCCCAGCATGCGCGCGCTGGCGCCGAAGTTGCGCGGGTGCGGCTGCCGCGTGCCCTGGTCGAAGGCGATGGCCGAACCGTCCGAGCCCATCAGCGCATGGTTGCAGCGCAGGAAGGTGCGCATGTCCTCCTCGGTGCGGTAGAACAGCACGACCATGACGCGGTTGCCGCCCTCGCGGCACAGCTCCAGCGTGAGGCGCGCCGGGGTCTTGCCGGCGGCCGCAGCTGCGGCTTCGAGCGACTGGCCTTCCCTGGCGCCCAGGATGCCGTCGGTGCGGGCGAGCACCACGCGGTCCCACAGCCACGGGATGCGGTGCGCCGACCAGCCCTGGGCGAGATCGGCCTCGGCACGGTCCAGGGTGGCCGGGTCGGACAGGCGCTCGCGCATCGCAGCCACCCCGCCTTCCTGGACCCAGGCCGGCAGGTACTGGGTGAGGGCGGAGCTCGACGCGTCATAGGGGTAGACGTCGAATCCCGCATCCACGCCGTGGCGCACGGCGTCCTCGAAGCGCTCGACCCAGGCCGAGGCGGTGCCCCATTCGGAGGGGGTGTTGATCGCCGCATGCGAATACTGCACCTTGACACCTGTGGTGCGGCCCAGGTGCATGGCCTCGTTCAGGGGGCCGTAGCGGTGGTCGTTGCCCTCGAGGTCCTTGTCGCGCGCATGCGAGGCATACAGGCGGCCCCGCGCAGCCAGTGTTTCGCACAGGGAAACAAGTTCGCTGGTGGGCGCGTAGCGCGAGGGTACGTAGGTCAGGCCGGTGGTCAGTCCGAAGGCGCCCTGGTCGAGCATCGTCGACAGCAGGGACTGCATCCTGGCCATCTGCTCCGGGGTCGCGGCGCTGCTTTCGACGCCCATGGCGGCGATCCGCAGCGCGCCATGGCCGACCAGCGGCGCGATGTTGATCGCGATGCCGCGCGATTCGGCAGCCTGGCGGTAGCCCTCCAGGTCCACCCAGGTCAGCGCCATCGCATCGTCGCCGATGCCGGCCAGCAGGTCCAGGTGCAGCTGCAGATGTTGCGGGTTGATCGGAAACGGGGAGAAGCCGCAGTTGCCGGTGACCTCGGTCGTCACGCCCTGGCTGACCTTGCTCTGGGCCCGGCCGTCGAGCATCAGGCTCATGTCCGAGTGGGTATGGATGTCGATGAAACCGGGCGATACCACCTGGCCGCTGGCGTCGATCACCTGGCGCGCCGACACCGATGCGCCGTTGCCGATGAAGGCAATCCGTTGGCCCATGATGCCGACGTCTGCCTGGCGCGCCGCGCCGCCTGTGCCATCGACCACCAGGCCACCGCGGATGAGAATGTCTGTTTTCATGGCTGCATTGTGGCTGGCGCGCAGCGCCGGTCAAGCGCGTGCCGGTGGCGGCATGCCTGCCCGCGCGTTGCCTGACGCGCGACTTTGTGCTAGCGGGATTTTTCCTGCTGGAGCTGCGTGATCAGGGCGTCCTTCTGCTGCCACAGGTCCTGTACCCAGGTGTGGAACACGGCCCGTACCGTGGAATCGGTGCCGTAGTTCGACAGGTCGAGATGGTCAGGCACGGGCAGCAAGCGCGCCCGAACGGTCACCCGGCGCATGCGGCCCTGCAGGAAATGCCAGAAGGTGGGCCGTCCGTCCGGGTAGACGATGGTCACATCCAGGATGGCCTGGAACTTGTCGCCGAGTGCGTCCAGCGCCAGTGCCAGGCCGCCCGCCTTGGGCTTGAGCAGGTGGACGTAGGGAGATTGCTGGCGGGCGTGTTTCCCGGGCGTGAAGCGCGTGCCCTCCAGGAAGTTCATCACGCTGGTGGGTACCAGCGCGAACTTCTCGCAGGCCTTGCGGGTGGTTTCCTGGTCCTTGCCGCGCATCTCGGGATGCTTGCGCAGGTATTCCGCGCCGTGCCGGCGCATGAAGGGAAAGTCGAGCGCCCACCAGGCCAGGCCCATCACCGGCACCCAGATCAGCTGCTGCTTGAGGAAGAACTTGAGCAGTGGAATGCGCCGGTTGAGCAGGTGCTGCAGCACCAGGATGTCCACCCAGGACTGGTGGTTGCAGTTGACCATGTACCAGCTTCGGTAGTCCAGCCCGTCGAGGCCGGCCACGTCCCAGCGGGTGCGCTGGGTCAGCGCCATCCAGGCGCTGTTGCAGGAGATCCAGGCCTCGGCGATGGACAGCAGCACCGGCGCGATCGCGCGGCGGAAGGCGGGAATCGGCACCATCAGCTTGAGCAGGGCGAACAACAGCAGGATCGGCACCCAGAACAGGGCGTTGATGCCCATCAGCAGGCTGGCGATCACGCCAACGACCGGGGCAGGGAGGAAGTTCAGCATGTCAGGCAGCTTAGCAGCCCGCATGGGCGGCCAGGCCGCATGGGCTGGAATGGATGGGTGCGCGACAGGGAATCGGGCTGTCTTCAGCGTGTGAGCGGCAGGGCCACGCCCATCGCCGCGAACATGCCGCCACAGACGCGGTTGAAGTTGCGCCCTGCGCGTTCCAGCCACGGCCGGACGCGGTGTGCCAGCAGCGCCAGCAGGTATTCCACCAGGATCTCCACCGCCACGAACACCGTGGCCATGATGATGAACTGCGTCAGCAGGTCGCGTGCCGGGTCGATGAACTGCGGCAGGAAGGCGCCATAGAAAAGCAGAGCCTTGGGGTTGGACACGGCGGTCAGCAGGCCCTGCCGGAACATCGTGCTGCCGCGCGTGCGCGCTGCCTGGCCTGCCTCGGGCCGCAGGTGGATGGGCGGCGCGCGCCAGAGCTGGATGCCCAGCCAGACCAGGTAGGCCCCACCCAGCAGCTTGAGCACCAGCAGCGCATGCACCGAGGCCTTGAGCAGGGCGCCGATGCCCAGCATCGACAGGGCGATGAGCGCCACGAAGCCGGTGGCGCCACCGGCGACGGTGAACAGTGTCTTGCGGTGGCCGTGCAGCGCCCCGTGGGTCAGCACGAGCAGGCTGTTGGGCCCGGGTGTGATCGACAACCCGAACGCCGCCACCAGGTACAACAGCCAGGTGTTGAGCGACATCCTCAGGCCGGGTTGGAGCGCAGCCCGTAGAGCTGGCCGCCGATGATGAGGTATTCGACCCGCGCGAAGGCGTCCTTTTCGTCCTTGAAGGCATAGGCCACGGCGGACACGGTGTCACCCACCTGGGGCTCGGGCACCTTCCAGGACGCGATGCGGGTCATCGGTGACAGCTCGATCGTCCAGTCGCCGCTCCTGCGCGGAAGGCTCGCCGCTGCCAGGATCTTCGCGCCGTCGACCGCGCTGGTCTGGGCCGGCACCTTGCGGCTGGCCAGGTCGGGGGGCAGCGCGCCGTTGGCCGCGACCGTGAGCACGATCTCGGCATGCGGGTTCTGCCATTTCACGGCCTTGACGCGGCCGCTGATATAGAGCGGGCGGGATTCGTCGAAGCTGGACCAGCCGTGGTGGGCCAGGCTGCGCTGGCTGGCAAGGGCGGCGCCGAGGGCACTGGCGCCCAGCAGGAGGTGGCGGCGTTGCATGGTGGGGGTCCTTGTCGTTGGCGGGCTGGCAAAAGGGGTCTACAGGTAACCGATCCAGCGGCCGCAGGCGATCACGCCCACCCACAGGAGCACCGAGATGGCCGCCTGCCAGCGGGTGGCGGCATGGTCGGGGTCGATCGGGCCGCGCGCGTGCAGGACCGCGGCATTGGTGCCGGCTGCACACAGCAGGCCCATTTTCGCCACGAAGGCGGTGTTGGAGATCAAATCCCCCACGGCAGACAGGAACATCGCCATGCCGCTGACCGCGGCGAGCATGAAACCCGCCAATGTCCAGGGCAGGACCTTGCCCGCCAGCAGGTTGGGGTCCACGAACCGCAGCTTGCCGAAGATGGCCAGATCGATCACCCACAAGGTGCCGAAGACCAGCCCGATACCCAGCAGATGGATGATCTCCAGGCTGGGGTAGGCATAGGGGTCGGTGCGCAGCCAGACCACCGGGGCCCAGCGGTGGAGCATGTCGAGCAACGGTGGGGGTGCCACGGCGGATGCGTCCATGCCGGGCGCCTACTTCAGGCTGCCGGACAGGAATTGCGCCAGGCGTTCGCTCTTCGGCCGCGCCAGGACCTCGGCCGGCACGCCCTGTTCCTCGATCAGGCCCTTGTGCAGGAAGATCAGGTGGTTGGCCACCTCGCGGGCAAAACCCATCTCGTGGGTGACGACCACCATGGTGCGGCCTTCCTCTGCCAGGGTGCGCATCACCTTGAGCACCTCGGACACCAGCTCCGGGTCGAGTGCGCTGGTGGGCTCGTCGAACAGCATCACCTCGGGCTCCATGGCCAGCGAGCGCGCGATCGCCACGCGCTGCTGCTGGCCGCCGCTCATGTGGGCCGGGTAACGGTCTTCCATGGCGGACAGGTCGACCAGGGCGAGGTACTTGCGCGCGCGGGCGATGGCCTGTTCGCGCGGCACTTTCATCACGTGTACCGGCGCCTCGATGATGTTCTGCAGCACCGTCATGTGGGCCCACAGGTTGAAGTGCTGGAACACCATCGCCAGCCGGGTGCGCAGACGCTGCAGCTGCGCCGCATCGGCGGCCACCAGTTCACCCGTTTTCCCGGGCTCCAGCCGCAGTTCCTCGCCGGCGACGATGATGCGGCCCTGGTTGGGCTTTTCCAGCAGGTTGATGCAGCGCAGGAAGGTGCTCTTGCCGGACCCCGAGCTGCCGATGATGCTGATCACATCGCCGGCCCGGGCCTCCAGCGAGACGCCCTTGAGCACCTCGTTGGAGCCGAATCGCTTGTGGATGTCCAGGGCCTGGAGTTTGAGCGCTTGGTCGGTCATGGGCTGTCGTGGTTCGGGTGGATGGCGGCCGGGAAGCCCTCAGGCGCCCAGCAGGTTGCCGGTTCGGAACGCCACGCTGCCGGCAATGTTGGCCAGGTCGTCGTGGGGCAGCACATAGCGGTCGTAGGTGCGGGCATACAGCACGCCCGCCACCTCGGCGCGAACCGTGACGGTGCTGTCTGCCAACGGGTCGATGATGTCGGCCACCGCATCCCCGACGGCCAGCGTGTCGCCGACGGCGGCGCGGAACACCAGCACCCCGGCCGCGCCGGCCTTGACGGTCTGCGAACCGGCCAGGGGCGTGGCCACGCAGGCGGGGGCGGGCAGGGCCACCGGCTGGTCCCCCGTCAGGATGCCTTCATGCTGCAGGTAGGCCAGGATGGCGTGGGCATCGCGCAGGGCCAGCGCATGCGTGACGTCTGCCTCGCCGCGCAGCTCGACGGTGGTGCTGGCACAGGCCTGCGGCAGCGGGATCGGCGCTGCCCCGGGCGCAGCGCCGGCCGCAAGCCTGGCCGACAGTTGCCACCACAGGCCGGAGAAACACTCGTCGAAGGACGAAGCTCCGGTGTCGGACGCCAGCAGCGCGGCGCGGACACCCAGCAGCCGCGCCAGCGGCTCGATGCGCGGCCAGCAGGCATCCTCGGTGTACAGGTGCAGCTCGGCTTCGCAGTCGCAATGCAGGTCCAGCACCAGGTCGGCATCGAAGGCCAGGCCGGCCAGGGTCTTGCGCAAGCCCTGCAGGGCATTGGCCGGCTTCCAGTTGTGCAGGTAACGGCCGACGGCAGCGCGCACGCTGGCCACATTGGCATCGGCATCCGGCCCCAGCGTGCCCCGGACTTCCGCGAACACCGCGTTGGCCAGGTTGGGGTAGTGCCGGTTGAAGTTCTCCGAGCTGTCCAGTTCGAAGCGGCCCATCGGCTTGTGGTCCACCCGCTGGGCCAGGCCGATGGGGTTGGCCACCGGCACCAGGACCACCTGTCCGCGCAGGCGACCCTGCCGTTCGGCGGCTTCCAGCAGGCCGCGCAGATGGTGCGCGACCAGCATGGCCGGTATCTCCTCGGCATGCAGGCTGGCCTGGATGTAGGCCTTGGGCCTTGCGCCTGGCGCACCGAAGTGGAAACTGCTGACCGTGGTGTGCTGGCCGAGGCTCTGGCCGGGGAGGGGGTGGTCGATGCGTTGCATGGTTGCGGGCGCGGGCCGTGGGTGGGTTCAGTGCTTGCGTGGCGCCAGATGCGCCAGAAAGTGCTGCTCGGCCAGCTTGAACAGACCGATCAGGCAGAAGGTGCAGGCCAGGTAGATGGCGGCTGCGGCCAGGTAGGCCTCGAACGGCAGGTAGAAGTCGGAATAGATCCGGCTGGCCGCGGCCGTCACATCCAGCATGGCCGGTACCGCGCTGGCCAGGCTGGTGCTGTGCAGCATCATGACGACCTCGTTGGAGTAGGCCGGCAGGGTGCGGCGCATCGCGCTGGGCAGCACGATGCGCAGCATCACCTGCAGGCGGCTCATGCCGAACGCCTGGGCCGATTCGATCTCGCCGGCACTGGTCTCGCGGATGGCGCCGGCCAGCATTTCCGCGGTGTACCCAGCCGTGTTCAGGCTGAATGCGAGCAGGGCGCAGAAGAACGGTTCCTTGAAATGGGTCCAGGGCCAGGTGTCGTCCCACCGGGCCTGAATCCACTCCAGCTGGCCCAGCCCGTAATAGATCAGGTAGACCTGGATGAGCAGCGGTGTGCCGCGGATGACGAAGGTGTAGGCCCCCACGATGCGCTGCAGCCAGACCCAGGGGCCGGTCAGGGCCAGCGCGAACAGCAGTGCCATGACACCACCGACGGCCAGCGAGGAGGCCAGCAGCCACAGCGTGGTGACGATGCCCTCGCCGTACATGGCCAGGCTTTCCTCGCGGAAGATGACTTCCCAGTTCACAGCGTCCCCCGCCGGGTGCCCAGGCTGTAGCGCGCATGCAGCTTGCGCAGCACGATCAGCGAGGCCCAGGTGTAGAGCAGGAACAGGCCTGCGGTGAACAGGAAGAACGCAAACGGCGAGCGGGTGGCGGCGCTGGCCTGCTTGGCCAGGTAGGTCATCTCCTGCAGGCCGATCAGGCTGACCAGCGCGGTGGCCTTGATCAGCACCAGCCAGTTGTTGGTGAAGCCGGGCAGGGCATAACGCACCATCTGCGGCGCCGTGATCCGCAGGAAGATCTGCACCGGGCCCATGCCGAAGGCGGCGGCGGCCTCGAACTGGCCCCGCGGGATGGACAGGATGGCGCCGCGGAAGGTCTCGGTCATGTAGGCGCCGTAGATGAACCCGAGGGTGAGCACGCCGGCGCTGAAGGGGTTGATGTCCAGCGTGGCATCGGAGCCGGACATCTCCAGCAGGGTGTTGACGCCGATGGTGCCGCCATAAAACACGAGCAGCATCAGCACCAGTTCCGGAATGCCCCGGATGATGGTGGTGTACACCGTCGCCATCCCCACCAGCACCGGCCGCCCGGAGAGCTTGGCCGCAGCGCCCAGCAGACCGAGCAAGACCGACACCGCCAACGAAGCCAGCGACACGGCCACCGTCAGCAGGGCGCCCTGGAGGATGGAGCTGTAGTAGGCGCTCAGCATGGCTGCTCTTGGAGGTGGCTCGTGTTGTTTGTCGCGGCGCTTCCGGGACTGCCTTGGCGTTGGCTGGGGTTGCTTGTTGCGGTGCGTCCAGAACTACCTTGGCGTTGGCGCGCGTCGCGGCAGGCGGTGCCCGGTGGGGGCGAACAGCGACGCGGTCGGGCGCTGAACGCGCCGACGGACCTGCGGTGCTCGCCGCCGGGGCGCATCGCCAAACTCA
>Ga0247831_1001367_pt1 | contig 46411 bp, 52 predicted proteins | sample LaCruzMarch2015__9_FD_192406 | JGI IMG/M metagenome (GOLD analysis project Ga0247831, IMG submission 192406) | Freshwater microbial communities from meromictic Lake La Cruz, Castile-La Mancha, Spain - LaCruzMarch2015_1m | ecosystem: Environmental > Aquatic > Freshwater > Lake | place: Spain...
GGGTGACTATTTGCAAACCTTGCCTGAACACATCAACACCTTGGTTGGCCACAATGCCTCGCTGATGTCTGGCGGGCAACGACAGCGTTTGGCGATCGCCAGGGCTTTGTACAAAGATGCGCCCATTTTGATTTTGGATGAAGCCACCTCTGCACTTGACAATGAATCAGAGAGGCTGGTTCAAGATGCTTTGAGCAATTTGCAAAAAGGCAAAACCACGTTGGTGATTGCACACAGACTCTCGACCATTGAGTCGGCTGACAGGATCGTGGTCATGGACCAGGGGCAGATAATGGAGATGGGCACGCACGCCAGCCTGTTGGCGTCAGATGGCGCTTATACCGCCATGTTCAAGATCAAGCAGTCAAGCCTGAGGGATGTGTGAAGCCATCAGCTGCTGACAGTGCGCAACAAATGCTGCAGGTGTTGGCTTGACCAAACACCTCACCCAAGTCTCCTGGTGATTGGCAGCAGGATCTGGTGAATTAAACCAACACAAGGTTGGTTTGCGAAGCGCCACTGACATATGGTAAGGACCAGAGTCAGAGGATATGAATAAATCGCAAGCATCAATCAAACCGGCCAGGGTTGACAAAGACGTGCTGCCTGAGCAATCAACAACCCGCTGCAAGTCCATGCCCAAACCCTTGCACTCCTGCATGAATGCTTGGTTGATGTCTGCTTCAAAAGGGGCACCTGACAGCACCAAGCAATGCGGAACCTGGTTGCCCAATGCTTGAATCGCATGGGCGAGTTGCTGCAAGTTGGGTCTTCTGGACGCAGCGCCTTCCGTAGCGCAACCGATGTTCAAACCCACCACAGGCAAGCCTTTGGGCAAACTCGCCAGCAGGCTTTGCTTGAAGGCTTCAGCCTCAGGTGTCAAGTGCAGCTCAATCGCAGTTTGTTTCCTTTCAATGCCCAAGGCTTGCAACACCACGAAGTCGCGGTGGGTGTAATCCATCGGCAACGTCAAACCATGACTTTGCACATAACTTGGCAAACTCGGAGAAGTTCGGTCATAAAACCATGAACGCCCTGGAAATTGCGCAATGCCCACCGTTTGCGCACCGCAGGCTTTGGCAGCCATCCAAGTGACCAAACTGGTCTTCATGCCGTTGGGTTCAAAGTCAATGACCAAGTCAGGCTTGACAGCCCGGCTGATCGCCTGAACTTGCAACATGATGTGTCGAATGGGCATGCGCTTGGCATACCGCACAGAGGGATCTTGATCACGAACGGTCACAAAGTGTGTGCTGCTGAGCAAGTGGTGTTGTTGGATCAAGGCTTCGGTAGCGTACCCCGCATGCTTGCTTAAAAAGAGCAAATGCAATTCCACCCCAGGCCACTGGTCTGTCATGGCACGCCAAGCAGCAGAGCTGCGCAAGACGTCACCCACACCCATGCTGTGGGACTTGATCATCAAAATGCGTTTGGGCGGCGTACTGATCATCCCAGTAACTTTCGGTACATGCTCGTTTGCGACTTCACCAATGAGTCCCAACTGTAATGTTGGACAAAGGCATGGGCATCTGACACCAGTTGTGTAGCCAAGTCAGGGGTGTTGCGTACCCGCAGGATCTCATGCGCCAAGGCTGGTGCATCATGCGGGTCCTGCAAAACAACAGCATTTACATCGTGTGTGAACAAATTCGATGACAAACAAAATGGCGCTGGGCTGACCACCACAGGCAGACCGTGCGCCATGGCCTCTAACACCACGATGGGAAACACATCCTCCAAGGTGGCATGCACAAACAGGTCGCAGGCCTGGTAGACCTGGTCCATTTGGGTTTGCTGCCCCAAGAAAACCACCCTGTATTGAAGACCCAGTTGGTTGACTTTGGATTGCCATTCAGGGATTTGTGAGGTGTCCCCCACGACCGCCAAGGACATGCCTTGGGGCAGTAAAACCATGGCTTGCAGCAAAGCTGTCAGGCCTTTTTTGGCGTAGTTGTGACCCACCATCAGCAGCCAATGCTCTGCGCCTGTCAAACCCAAATGCTCGCGAGCAGTTTGTTTGGCAAGTCCAGACGCTTGCAAGCTGATCGCTTCTGGCATCCGCACACCTGGGGTCAGCACACTCACTGCCGATTCGGGTAATCGAAAACAATCGATGTAGAGGTCTTTCAACAAGTCAGATGCAGCGATCAATGAACGGTGTGAGGCATGTCTGACACGCGCTCGCTCTACCGCCAACCAAGCCAGTAAGCGCAGGCTGGTGAGCACCCTGAGACACACCAGCAACCAAGCAAAGCCCTGCTTTTTGTGAAACAGGTTGTAGGTGACTGGTTTGACATGGAATGTTTGCACATTGCCATGAAACACGTTTTCGTGCGAATGCACAATATCGAAACCATGTCGGGTATGCCAATAAGTCCAGGCGCTGTAGAAAAGCATGGTGAGCCACCGCGGTCTTTGCATGTCCATGTCCATGCGATGGGTCCGGATACCAGGGTGTAGGTTGCTGTGTGACTGGCAGTAAACATGTACCTCGTGATCATCAGCCAACTGCTCTGCGAGCGAGACCGCATAATTTTCAGCGCCGCCGCGGTGGCGCGAAAAGTGGCGAGACAACACAGCGATGCGCAGTTTTTTGTCAGGCAGCTGTGCCATGCGAAATGTGTTTGTTCTCATAACCTGTCAGCACTTTGAGCAAAAACTGCGGCCAATACGTTGAACGCACCACAGGAATGCGGCGCAACTCAAACATGTCAGAACCTTTCAACACCTGGCCTCGGTGGGTGGTGGTAGCAGCCAAGTACCCAGCTTGCGCGGCCATGACCACATGGCGCTTCTCGTAGATGCCAAAGGGGTAACAAAACTGGTTCACTGGCTTGCCCAATACATGTTCCAACTCAAGGCGAGATTGCTTGATCTCCGTTGCCATGTCTGTGTCGTTGCCTTCTGTCAAGTTGACATGATGCCGGGTATGGGCGCCAATTTCCAGACCCGCGTCAGACCAAGCACGAATCTGCCCTACATCCATTAAGGCTGCAGGCTCAATCCCGATGCCATGGTCCCAAACATTGCTTTTACCAAGCAGTTGGCTCACCACATAACAAGTGGCCGTGAATCCCTGCTCAAGCAAGGCAGGCATGGCTTGATCATGGTTGTTCAGATACCCGTCATCTAAGGTGATGCCCACCACTCTGCCCTGCTTTTCCCCACGCAAATAGGGCATCAAATCGCGCATGGACAAGCCTTGGTAGCCCAAGGTCTTCAAGATGCGCATTTGATTTCGAAAACGTTTGGCTGAAACATACAGGCTGCGAAAAGGCGCACCTTTGGGCGGTGCATCAGCGATCTGATGGTAGGTCAGGATCGGAATGGCTCGGCTGTTAGAGGTTTGCAAGACGTTTGACATGAATCACAGCAGCACGATGCTGAATTGTTCGGGGCCCATGCCAAATTCAGCCTGCAAAGAAACAGGTTTACCAATGAAATCACTCAAACCAGCCAAATGCAGGCTCTCTTCTTCTTGCAACAAATCCACAACTGCAGGTGCAGCCAAGACCCGAAATTCCTTGGGACTGAACTGACGCGCTTCTCGCAAAATTTCGCGCAGGATGTTGTAGGCCACACTGCGTGCTGTGTTGACCAAACCCTTGCCTTGGCAGTGAGCGCAAGGCTCGCATAACAACTGTGCCAATGATTCGCGGGTGCGCTTGCGGGTAAGTTCTACCAATCCCAAAGCAGAAAACCCACTCACCGTTGTCTTGACTCGGTCCTTGGCCAGCTGCTTGCGAAACTCACTCAACACGTCTTCGCTGTGATCAGTTCGCTGCATGTCGATGAAATCCACAATGATCACGCCGCCCAGGTTGCGCAACCGCAGTTGCCTGGCAATGGCGCCCGCAGCTTCTAAATTGGTTTTGAAGATCGTGTCGTCAAAATTTTTGACGCCAACAAAACCACCTGTGTTTACATCCACCGTGGTCAGCGCTTCAGTTTGGTCAATGATCAGATAGCCGCCAGACTTGAGCATGACTTTGCGTCCCAAGGCCAATTGGATTTCATCGTCCACATTGAACAAATCGAAAATGGGTCGCTCACCTTTGTAATGGGATAACTTGTCGGCGGCAGAGGGCATAAACTCATTACCGAAATGTTGCAGCATGCCAAATTGCTCGTTCGAATCCAAACGTATGCTTTGCGTGCTGTCCAACACCATGTCACGCAGGACTCTTTGCAGCAAATTCAAATCTTGGTGCAACAAAGATTTGGGCGGCAACACCGAGCTGGCGGATTTGATCTTGGCCCAGGTTTTACGCAGATAAGCAATGTCATCCGCCAACTCAGCGTCAGTTGCATCTTCTCCGTTGGTGCGCAAAATGAAGCCGCCTTTGTCTTCCCCCTGATGCGCCAAACTCACCAAGCGTTGCCTCAATGCATCTCTTTGTTCTTGAGGGATTTTTTGTGACACTCCCACATGGTTGTCTTGGGGCAAAAAAACCAATAAACGCCCTGCAATGCTGATTTGCGTCGACAAGCGCGCACCTTTGCTGCCAATCGGGTCTTTGATCACCTGCACCAAAAGGGCCTGACCTTCAAACACTTGCTTTTCGATCGGCAGCACTGGGGTTGGGTTGTCAGTCTCGCTGGGACGGGCTGGCCCGCCATTGAACACGTCTGCCACATGCAAGAATGCCGAGCGCTCCATGCCGATGTCAATGAAGGCAGATTGCATGCCCGGCAACACACGGGCCACACGCCCCATGTAAACATTGCCGACCAAGCCACGCTCCAGTGTTCGTTCGATGTGGATTTCTTGGACCGCGCCGTTCTCGATCACCGCAACGCGGGTTTCCTGAGGGGACCAGTTGATCAACATATCGTGCTGCATGTTCAGGCCTCGTTGATTTTGTGAAGCAGCTTGGCTGTTTCAAACAGGGGTAAGCCCATGATGCCAGAGTAACTGCCTTGGATGCTTTGCACAAATATACTTGCACCGCCTTGTATGGCGTAAGCACCCGCCTTGCCCATGGGCTCGCCTGAGTCCACATAGGCTTGGATTTGCAAATGGGTCAACGGCGCAAACCGCACTTTGGAGCGACTCAATGCCCGGTGGGTGCGACGACCGTTGGAAAGAGCGATCGAAGTCAAGACCCAATGGGTTTGACCTGACAAGCGTTGCAACATCGCAGTTGCATCCTGTGCATCTTGCGGCTTGCCCAATATGTCGCCATCCAACACCACCGTGGTGTCTGCACACAAAATGGGATGCGCAACACGCTTGGCGGCTTTGAGCTGTGCTTTGGCTGACTGCAGTTTGAGCATAGTCACTCGTTGAACATAAGCTTGGGCTGTCTCACCAGGCAACACGGCCTCCAGCTCCTCTGCCAGCTGGTTGTCAACCGGCAGCAAGACTTCGAAGGGGACACCCATTTGAGTCAACAACTGCTGCCGACGTGGACTTTGGGAAGCCAGGTAAATCAGGGGGAAATTCATTCGCGGTGGTAGGGATGGTTGGTCATCAAGGACCATGCTCGGTAGAGTTGCTCGATCAGAACCACCCGCACCATGGCGTGCGGCAAAGTCATGTCAGAGAGACTGATCAGGTCATTGCCGTTTTCACGAATGGCAGGATCAAACCCATCTGGCCCGCCAATGATCAGTGCCACATCCTGTGCTTGGGCTTGCCAATCGAGCCAGCGTTGAGACAAGGCTTTGGTGGTCAACCGTTTGCCTTTTTCATCCAACCAAATCCGGTGGCAATCTTTGGGAATGACGGTATCGATGCGGTTGCGTTCAGCAGCCCATATTTGTGCAATGGTCCGAGACCCTCTGGGCTCGGTTTTCACCGTTTTCAAGCCGACCTTGACATCGGCTGGAAATCGCTTTGCATAGTCGTCCCATGCAGCTTGTGCCCAGTCGGGCACTCGTTGTCCAACCGCGATCACCCACAGCTTCATGCCTTGGCGCGAGGGGACTTTTTGGCCGCGGTTTTAGCCACCGACACTTTTGGGGTGGGCTTTTTTTTGGTGACTTTGCCTTTGGGTTCAGGTGGCGGGATCACTTTGACTGGCATGGGGGGCTTGGCTGAGCCAAGTTTCAAGCGCACGGGCTTGTCACCCCAAATTTCTTCGAGGTGGTAGTACTGGCGAATCGACGGTTGCATGATGTGCACCACCACCGCGCCGCAATCAACAATGATCCATTCACCGTTTTCCTCACCTTCGATACGTGGCTTGCCAAAGCCGGCATCACGTACCTCGTCGCGCACGCTGGCTGCCAAGGCCTTGGTTTGGCGGTTCGAGGTGCCGCTGGCGATGATGATCCGCTCAAACAAGGCCGACAGATGCTCGGTGTTAAAGGCCTGTATGTCCTGCGCCTTGATGTCTTCCAAACTGTCAATCACCACGCGTTGCAGTTTTTGAACGTCTTTTTTCTCAGAGGCTTCGGTCATTTTGGTCCGTGTACAGGTGGTGGTGTTGAATGTATTGAATCACTGCGGGGCTCAGCGCATCGTCTAAAGACACGCCCTTGGCACAACGCCACCGGATATCGGTGGCACTCAGGGACAACAAGGGCAGACGCAAATGCACGCAGCGCGTATGTTCTGGATTGTGCCACTCATGAGGTGCAGAGCCATCTTGCTGCTCTAGAGGCCTGTTGGCCACAGCCAATTGTGCCCATTGGGCAATCTGTTGCCATTGGTGCCAGGTGGTGAACTTGGCAGCTTGGTCCGCACCCATGACCACGAACAAAACCGCCCCTGGGTGGCTTGTTCGCAAGGCTGCCAGGCTGTCGACGGTGTAGCTCGGCCCAGCGCGTTGCAACTCTTGGTCATCGATGACTGCCGCGGGCAAATCTTCAAAAGCCAGCCTGGTCATGGCCAAACGGTGAACTGCGGCCGTCAACCCACGCGCTTTATGCCAAGCACCACCCGTAGGCAACAGGTGCAATGCATCGAGTTGGAGTTGTTCGATGGCAGCCTCGGCCAGTGCACGATGCGCCAAATGCGGCGGGTCAAAGGCCCCACCGAAGAGGCCAATGCGGGCTGAGGAATACGAGGTCAGACCCAATTTCTCCCTTGCAGGTAATAAGAGGTCAGTTTGTCTTCAGGCGATCCGGGTTCAGGTTGGTGCTGGTAAGACCAACTCACCAGAGAAGGCATGGACAGCAAAATCGATTCGGTGCGGCCACCGGACTGCAGTCCAAAATGGGTTCCGCGGTCCCACACCAGGTTGAACTCCACGTAACGGCCACGGCGATACAACTGGTGTTGTCGCTCTCGCTCACCATAGGGCATGTCTTTGCGTTTTTCAACCAAGGGCACATAGGCTGGCAAGACATGGTCTCCCACGCTCTTCATCATGGCGAAGCTTTGCTCAAAGCCCAACTCAGAGAAGTCATCGTAAAAAATGCCGCCAATGCCACGTGGCTCGTTGCGGTGCTTCAAAAAGAAATACTCGTCACACCAGGTTTTGAAGCGTGGGTAAAGGCCTTCCCCAAATGCTTGCAAAGCTTGCTTGCAGGTTTGATGGAAGTGCACCGCGTCTTCATCAAAACCGTAATAAGGCGTGAGGTCCATGCCGCCACCAAACCAGGCCACGGGCTCTGCATTGACCGGTTTGGCCAACAGGGCGCGGACATTCATGTGCACCGTGGGCACATAGGGGTTGCGCGGATGAAAAACCAAAGACACGCCCATGGCCTCGAAGGCGCTGCCATTGAGTTCGGGCCGGTGTTGCGTGGCCGACGGCGGCAGCTTGGGACCCGTGACATGCGAGAAGCCGCAACCTGCTCGCTCAAATACCTTGCCCTGCTCCATGATTTTGGTGATGCCATTGCCTTGCAAAGTTTCACCCGGGGGCTTCACCCACGCATCGGCAATGAACCGACCACCACCGTCGAGTTGTTCAAGCGCATCGGTGATGCGGCTTTGCAAATCCAGGAGGTAAGTGCGAACAGGTTCAAAGGCGGGGTTCATTCAAGTCTCCACAACTGGAACACAAGCAAACATCAGCGTCGAATAGCAAGATGACCAATGTCGCGTCGGAACTGCATGCCATCAAAATGGATTTTGTCCACCACCTCGTAGGCATGCACCTGCGCTTGGCGAACCGTGTCTTCCAAAACGGTGACGCACAACACACGCCCACCGCTGGTGAGTATTTGATCGCCGTTGATTTGGGTGGCGGCATGAAACACCATGACATCGGCTTGATCAAGAGGCAAACCTTGGATCACATCGCCTTGGCGGGGACTGGCTGGGTAGTTGGCTGCAGCCAGCACCACGCCCAACGCAAAGCGTCTGTCCCAGATCAATTCAACAGACGCCAAAGTGGCTGGTTGACTGTCGGTAGCAGCCAGCAAAGCATCGACCAAATCACTTTTCAAGCGCATCAAAATCGGCTGGGTTTCTGGGTCGCCCATGCGGCAATTGAATTCAAGCACCTTGAGTTGACCGTCTGGGCTGATCATCAAGCCAGCATATAAAAACCCGCTGTAAGGAATGCCATCAGCCTGCATGCCTTTCAAGGTGGGTTGGATGACTTCGCGCATGACACGTGCGTGTATCTCAGGCGTGACCACGAGCGCGGGCGAATACGCGCCCATGCCACCAGTGTTCGGACCAAGGTCGCCATCTAGCAATCGCTTGTGGTCTTGGGAAGTGGCCAATGGAACTGCCACCAAACCATGTGCAATCACCATGAATGACGCTTCTTCACCCGCCAAAAATTCTTCGATGACCACCCGCGCTTTACCCGCGGTGTGCTGCACGCTCAGGGTATTGTCCAGCAGCATGCTGTCGATTGCGTCATGCGCCTCGTGAACCGTGGTCGCCACCACCACGCCCTTGCCTGCGGCCAAGCCGTCGGCTTTGACCACGATCGGCGCGCCATGCTGATTCACATAAGCATGGGCCAAAGAGGCATCTTCAAAGGTGGCGTAGCGTGCGGTGGGGATACCGTGGCGTTCCATGAACGCTTTGGAGAAAGCTTTGGAACTTTCGAGCTGGGCGGCAGCTTGGGTGGGGCCAAAGATACGCAAACCATGCTTGCGAAATTCATCCACCACACCAGCGGCCAAAGGTGCTTCGGGACCAACCACGGTCAAACCAATTTGGTTGTCTTGCGCCCACTGGCGCAATGCAACGATGTCCGTCAGTGCGACCGATTGCAGGTATTTATGGCGGGTGATGCCAGCGTTGCCCGGCGCCACATAAACCATTTGCACCTGAGGCGACTGGGTCAGCTTCCAGGCCAAAGCGTGTTCCCGACCGCCCGCGCCTATGACGAGTATTTTCATAAGGCAGCGTTGTGAAAAACATCTTGCACATCGTCAAGCTCTTCCAGAGCGTCAATGATTTTTTGCATTTTGGCCTGGTCATCTTCACTGAGTTCGATGGTGTTCTCAGCACGGTAAGTCACCTCGGCCATGCCAGGGTATAAGCCAGCCTGGTCCAAGGCTGCTTTGACAGCCTCGAAATCGGCTGGTTGGGTCAGCACCTCGATCGCACCTTCGTCGTCCACCAACACATCCTCTGCGCCAGCTTCTAAAGCCACTTCCATGACTTTGTCCTCGGCTGTGCCAGGCGCCAAAATGAGTTGGCCGCAGTGCTTGAACTGGAAAGACACCGAGCCTTCGGTGCCCATGTTGCCCCCGTGTTTGCTCAATGCATGGCGGACCTCGGCCACAGTGCGTACCTTGTTATCGGTCATGGTGTCGACCATCAGGGCCACGCCGGCAATTCCATAGCCCTCGTAGCGAATCTCTTCGTAATGCACACCTTCGAGATTGCCAGTGGCTTTGTCGATGTTGCGCTTGATGGTGTCGGCAGGCATGTTGGCCGACTTGGCTTTTTCTACAGCCATTCGCAAACGGGGATTGGTGTCCAAGTCGCCACCGCCCAAGCGGGCTGCAACCATGATTTCTCGGATCACCCGTGTCCAGACCTTGCCGCGTTTTTCATCCTGCCGACCTTTGCGGTGCTGGATATTCGCCCATTTGCTGTGACCCGCCAAAATTAACTCGCTTCTGCTTCTTCTGGTTCGGTGGGCTCGGACTTGGAAGAGCGCGATTCTTTTTTCGGCAAGGGCTGAATATCGAGCAAGACTTCCTCCTTGTCGTCCAGACTGACCGTGAGTCGCCCACCGTCGGTTAAGCGACCGAATAGGAGTTCGTCGGCCAAGGCTTTGCGAATCGTGTCTTGGATCAGGCGCTGCATGGGACGCGCACCCATGAGTGGGTCGAAGCCTTTTTTCGACAGGTGTTTGCGTAAATCATCGGTGAAGGTGACATCGACTTTTTTCTCGGCCAACTGGGTTTCGAGTTGCAACAAAAATTTGTCGACCACGCGCATGATGACTATTTCATCCAGCGGCTTGAAGCTGACCGTGGCGTCCAAGCGGTTGCGAAACTCAGGTGTGAACAAGCGCTTGATGTCGGCCAATTCGTCACCCGGTTCGCGTGCATTGGTGAAACCAATGGTGGATTTGTTCATGGTTTCGGCACCCGCATTGGTGGTCATGATGATGATCACGTTGCGGAAGTCGGCCTTGCGTCCGTTGTTATCGGTCAAGGTGCCATGGTCCATCACCTGCAACAAGACGTTAAAAATGTCTGGGTGGGCCTTTTCGATTTCATCGAGCAATAACACCGAATGCGGCTTTTTGGTGATGGCTTCGGTGAGTAAACCACCTTGGTCAAAGCCCACATAACCCGGAGGCGCACCAATCAGACGGCTGACCGCATGGCGTTCCATGTATTCGGACATGTCAAAACGCAGCAAGTCGATGCCCAGGATATAGGCGAGTTGCTTGGCGGCTTCGGTTTTGCCAACACCTGTTGGGCCGCTGAACAAAAACGCACCGATCGGTTTGTCCGATTTGCCCAAACCAGAGCGAGCCATCTTGACAGCTGATGCCAACACTTCTAGGGCTTTGTCTTGGCCGAAGACCACGCTCTTCAAATCGCGCTCGAGGGTCTGCAACTTGCCGCGGTCGTCGTTGGACACGCTGGCGGGCGGGATGCGGGCGATTTTCGCGACGATGTCTTCAATTTCGCTTTTGCTGATGGTTTTCTTGCGCTTGGAAGCCGGCAGGATGCGTTGAGCCGCTCCTGCTTCGTCAATCACGTCAATCGCCTTGTCAGGCAAGTGGCGGTCGTTGATGTATTTGGCGCTCAACTCGGCCGCGGCTTGCAATGCAGCCACGGCGTACTTGACGCTGTGGTGTTCCTCGAAACGGGATTTCAAACCTTTGAGGATATCGACCGTCTGCTCAATCGTGGGCTCGACCACGTCGACCTTTTGGAAGCGGCGGCTCAAAGCGGCATCCTTTTCAAAAATACCTCGGTACTCGCTGAAAGTGGTGGCTCCGATGCACTTGAGTTGGCCGCTAGAGAGTGCGGGCTTGAGTAAATTGGACGCGTCCAAGGTACCGCCTGAAGCTGCGCCTGCGCCAATGAGGGTGTGAATTTCGTCAATGAACAAAATGCCATTGGGCTTGTCTTTGAGCGACTTCAAAACGCCTTTGAGACGCTGTTCAAAGTCGCCGCGGTATTTGGTGCCCGCCAACAAAGCCCCCATGTCGAGAGAATAAACCACCGCCTCGGCCAAAATTTCAGGCACGTCTTTTTGGGTGATGCGCCATGCCAAGCCTTCGGCGATGGCTGTTTTTCCCACGCCCGCCTCACCGACCAACAAGGGATTGTTTTTGCGGCGGCGGCACAAGATTTGGATGGTGCGTTCGACCTCGTATTCGCGACCGATCAACGGGTCGATCTTGCCGTCTTTGGCGAGTTGATTGAGGTTCTGGGTGAACTGCTCCAGGGGCGAGGCTTTTTCTGATTTTTCGCTCTGCTCTTCGGATTCAGGAGCAGCAGATTCGTTGCTTTTGGAAGGTTCTTGGGGGTCGCTCTTTTTGATGCCATGGGCGATGAAATTGACCACATCCAAGCGAGTCACGCCTTGCTGGTGGAGGTAGTACACCGCATGCGAGTCTTTTTCACCAAATATCGCCACAAGCACGTTGGCACCCGTGACTTCTTTCTTACCATTGCCTGTGGACTGCACATGCATGATGGCGCGTTGAATCACACGTTGAAAGCCAAGGGTGGGCTGGGTATCCACCTCATCGCTGCCTGCCACCTGGGGCGTGTTGTCTTTGATGAAATTGGAAAGTGACTTTCGCAAATCATCGATATTGGCGGAGCAGGCGCGCAGCACCTCTGCTGCACTTGGGTTGTCTAGCAATGCCAGCAACAAATGTTCAACAGTGATGAACTCGTGACGCTGCTGCCTGGCCTCTACAAAGGCCATGTGTAAGCTGACTTCTAGTTCCTGGGCAATCATGATTTCTTCCTTGGGGCGTTCTTGGGATCAACTGTATATGGAAACATGCTTCGTTTATTCAACCGGTTCGCTCAAACATTGCAGCGGATGACCGGCTTGGTGGGCGGCGTCTTTGACCTGGTCGACCTTGGTAGCCGCCACATCCTTGGAATAAACCCCGCAAACACCTTTGCCATCCAGGTGGATTTTCAACATGATCTGGGTAGCAGCCTCCCGGTCCTTGCTGAAAAACTCCTGCAACACCCTGACCACGAACTCCATCGGGGTGAAATCATCGTTCAACATGACCACCTGGTGCATCTGCGGGGGCTGTGTGCGTTGGGTCCTGCGCTCTAGAACGACCGAATCACCGTCCGAGGTGGGTGGCGTTGGGACTGCGGGGGTGGGTGTTTTACTTGCCATGGGCAGATTCTATCGAGGACGCTATGCCACAAGGCTTGGACGGAGATCGGCTGGATGCGGCTGTGATCAATGATTTCTAAAATATTACTTTACAACTGAATAAATATCTTATTTAATTCATTAAATACTTTTAAATTACTTTTTAAGTATTCAAAAATACACATTGGAGAATTTGCAATGGCATTCGGAATTGTGAAATGGTTTAACAACCACAAGGGTTTTGGGTTCATCCAATCGTCAGAAATCGAGCATGACGTGTTCGCCCATTTCAGCGAGGTCGAGATGACTGGCTTCAAAACACTGCAGCAGGGCGCAAGCGTTGTTTACGAGTTGGAGCACGGCCCAAGGGGTTGGATGGCTAAAAATATCCGGGTCATTGCAGCCCCCGCTATCGTGAGAGAAATCTGCGAGCCCACCAAAACAAAAGGTTCTCGACTGAGAACCCCCCAATTTCGAGCCAATTTGATCGCCCAAAGCGCATGAAGCGCTTTGCGAGGATCACATGTGGTCGATCATCACCTGTCCAAAGCCCGAACAACTCACCTGGGTCGCACCCTCCATCAAGCGGGCAAAGTCATAGGTGACATGGCGGCTCAGGATGGCTTTTTCCATCGATGTAATGATCAGGTCAGCCGCTTCCTTCCAGCCCATGTGGCGAAGCATCATTTCAGCCGACAAAATCTCAGAACCGGGGTTCACATAGTCTTTGCCAGCGTATTTCGGGGCAGTACCGTGGGTGGCTTCAAAGCAAGCCACAGAGTCGGACAGGTTCGCGCCCGGTGCGATACCGATACCGCCGACCTGTGCGGCCAAGGCGTCTGAAACATAGTCACCGTTGAGGTTCAAGGTGGCAATCACACTGTACTCGGCGGGACGCAGCAAAATCTGTTGCAAGAACGCATCAGCTATGCTGTCTTTGACGATGATTTCTTTGCCAGTGACTGGGTTGTTGAATTTGCACCAAGGGCCACCATCAATCAGCTGTGCGCCAAACTCTTTTTGAGCCAGTGCGTATGCCCAATCACGGAATCCACCCTCGGTGTATTTCATGATGTTGCCTTTGTGCACGATGGTCACATTGGGTTTGTCGTTGTCAATCGCGTACTGAATCGCTTTGCGAACCAATCGCTCAGTGCCTTCGCGGGACACGGGCTTGATGCCAATGCCGGAGGTGTTGGGAAAACGGATTTTGGTGACACCCATCTCATCGATGAGGAACTTGATCAGCTTTTTGGCTTTATCGCTCTCTGCTTCGTATTCGATACCGGCGTAAATGTCCTCCGAGTTTTCACGGAAGATCACCATGTTGGTTTTCTCGGGCTCTTTCAAGGGAGAAGGTACGCCCTTGAAATACTGCACAGGTCGCAAACACACATACAAGTCCAACTCTTGTCGCAGCGCCACGTTCAAGGAGCGGATACCCCCACCGACCGGGGTGGTCAGGGGACCCTTGATGGACACCACATATTCTTTCAATGCAGCCAGGGTTTCCTCGGGTAACCAGACATCAGGACCGTAAATTTGGGTGGATTTTTCACCCGCATACACTTCCATCCAGTGGATTTGTCGCTTACCGCCGTAGGCCTTTGCAACTGCAGCATCCACCACTTTCAACATCACCGGGGTGATGTCTAGGCCAGTTCCGTCACCTTCGATATAAGGGATGATGGGTTGGTCAGGTACGTTCAACGACATGTCTTGGTTGACGACGATTTTTTTGCCCTGGGCGGGCACCTTGATATGCTGGTACAAGTGGCGTTCTCCTGGAAGTAAACACATGGGCCGAGACTCTTTTGGAGACTCCCCTTTAAAATCATTCTAACCATCGACCCTGACCCGAACATGACCCGAATCATCCAAGTGCTGGTGTTTTTTCTGTCTGCTGGAGGCATGGCCTGGTCACAGCAAGCTCAGACAAACCTGCCACGTGTGGTTCTGCAGGCGGGTATGCACCAGTTAGACCTGCAAGTCGCAGCCAACTCCCAGCAACGGGAAACAGGTTTGATGCACCGCCAATCCATGCCCGCGCATGAAGGCATGATTTTCATATTCGAACAAGCGCAGCAACAGTGCTTTTGGATGAAAAACACCCTGCTGCCATTGACTGCCGCATTCATTGCCGACGATGGGGTGATCATCAATCTTGCTGACATGCAACCTCATTCCACGCAGTCTCATTGCTCAGACAAACCCGTTCGATTTGTGCTGGAGATGAACCAAGGCTGGTTTGCCAAGCGCAACATCCGCAAGGGTTATCGGCTCAAAGGACCCTTGTTTTCTGCTTCGACCAGCCCGCCTTGAACTTCCGTTGGCGCGGTGGACCTCACCAGCAAAGTTGCTTGGCCGTCTGCCAATTGGGCAAGGACCGATTGACCCGCTGTCAACTCGTGAACCGAGCCCAAAGCATGACCATCTTGGTTTTGCAGCCATGCATAGCCCCTTTTGAGGACCAGTGCAGGGTCCATGGAGCCAAGCAACCATTGGAATTTGTCCAAGCGATGCTGCAAGTCTGCGGGGACAGACTTGACCGCGCGTTGAAATAGCGACTGCAGAGGTTGCAGTGTCAATTGCTGACGGTTGAGGCTGTGCGCCACGCCCCGCCCGAGACGGTTTGACAAGCTGCTGCACAAGTTTTGCTGCAGATGTAACCAGCCCGATGGGCGACCCAAGTGTCGCTCTGCGCTGTCCAACGCCTGCTCGGCTTGATCCAATCGCCAATGAACCCGTTGGGTCATGGGTTCTTGCAGGCGGCGCAAGGCCAACCACTCGCTGGCTTGGTCGATGGCAGCCAGTTCAGCAGCTGCGGTGGGGGTGGGCGCGCGCATGTCCGCACAAAAATCTGCAATGGTGAAGTCGGTCTCATGCCCTACACCGCTGACCACGGGGACTTTGCAAGCGACCACCGCTCGAGCCAAGCCTTCGTCGTTGAATGCCCACAGGTCTTCGATCGCACCGCCGCCCCTGACCAACAAAATCACATCCACTTCGGGCAAGGCTTGCAAGGCAAGCAATGCCGACACCAATTGGGCAGGGGCTTCAGGCCCTTGCACCAAACTGGGCGCGATCCGAACCGGGATGTGCGGTACGCGCCGCTGCAAGGCGGTCACCACGTCATGCAAAGCAGCCGCGCCCAAAGAAGTCACCACACCAATGGCGCGGGGTCGCAAAGGAACCGGGCGTTTGCGCGCCTGCTCAAAGAGGCCCTCTGCTTCCAAGGAGGCTTTGAGGCGCAAAAATGCCTCATGCAGCTGACCCGCACCTGCAGGTCGCATCGTTTCGACCACCAACTGGAGTTCGCCCCGCGGCTCGAACAAACCCACTCGGCCCTGCACTTCCACCAAATCCCCCTCGCGCGGAAGAAAGTTCAAATAGTCAGCCGAGCGTCGAAACATGGCGCAGCGCATCTGGCCTTGATCATCTTTCAAAGCAAAGTAACAGTGACCACTGGCGGCTTTGGTAAAGCCAGTGATTTCTCCCTTGACCGAGACCGGGTTAAAGCGCGACTTGAGGCTGTCACTGATCGCATGGCACAGGCCACTGACAGTCCAGACGCGGTTGCTCAGACTGGACGAAGGAGGGGTGGGCATGTAATGGGAAGAGGGGGCGTGAGCATGGAGGGCAAACAAGCTGGGCCATAATCAATGCCCAATCACGTGGGAGAACGCTTTTGCTAGGGATCATACAAGCCGCCGGCTGGCCTATATGGCCGCTTTTAGCCTGTTCCGTCATCGCTTTGGCCATGATTCTCGAACGGTTCTACAGTCTTAGCCAGCAACGTGTTGTGCCAGACAACCTGCTCGATGAGGTGCTGAGCCTGACGCAAAAAAGCTTGCCCACCACTGAATCCATTGAACAGATGAAAAAACACTCGGCCTTGGGTGAAGTTTTGGGCGCCGGCTTGCTTGCCATGCAACAAAACCCCTTGTGTTCCGAAATCGATTTCCGCGCTCAGCTAGAGGCGGCTGGTCGCCGTGTCAGTGTCAAACTCGAAAAATACCTAAGCGCCTTGGGTTCGATTGCATCGGCTGCCCCCCTGTTGGGTTTGTTTGGCACCGTGGTGGGCATGATTGAAATTTTCGGTGCACAAGCCCCAGGGTCTGGCAATCCCGCACAACTGGCCCATGGTATTTCGGTGGCCTTGTACAACACCGCATTCGGTTTGGTGATCGCGATCCCCAGTTTGGTGGCTTGGCGTTATTTCAAAACCCAGGTCGACCATTTCGTGCTTGAACTCGAAATCGGCAGCGAGCGCTTTGCGCGTCATTTTTTCCCAAGTCGACCTGGCAAATGAGTATGAAGTTTGGTCGCTCAAGTCCTTTAGAACCAGAGATCAACTTGATCCCGTTCATCGACGTGCTGCTGGTGGTGCTTATCTTTTTGATGCTCACCACCACCTACGGGCGATTGACTCAACTCGATTTGCGCCTGCCCCAGGCCGACACCACACCGCAACAAGACAAACCACGCGAAATCCGGGTCAGCATCACCAGCGATGGTCAGTACATGGTTCAAAAAACCGCCCTCTCTGGCAACGACCTGGGCAGCATTGCACAGGCCCTGGTCCAGGCTGCCAAAGAGACATCTGAACCTTTGGTGGTGATTTCCGCAGATGCGCGGGCCAGCCACCAATCGGTGATGCTGGTGCTCGAGGCGGCGCAAAACGCTGGTTTGCAACAAATCACCTTTTCAGCGCAGGCCAGAAGCACCATCTCTGCCCCCTGACGGATGCAAGACACAGCCACTTTGTTGCGCACAGCCTGGCTCAACCGCAAGCTGTTGGCCTGTTTGCTTTGGCCGATCAGCCTCTTGGGGCATATGTGGCTTTTGCTGTCTGCGCTGAGCGACCGTTTGGGGCTGCGACAAACCATTCGTCTGCCTGTCCCGGTTTGGGTGGTTGGCAATGTGCTCGTCGGCGGAACCGGCAAAACCCCGATGGTGATTCATCTGGTCACCCGCCTACACCATTTGGGCTTCAAGGTGGGTGTGATTGCCCGCGCGGTGGGCTCATCCGAACAGGGTATTCAAGAAGTACACACCCAAAGCGATCCCAATCAGGTGGGGGATGAAGCCCTGCTGATCAAGCACCGTAACCATTGCCCGGTGTTCGTCGGCCGCGCCAGAGGATTGGCAGCCCAGGCCCTGTTGCAGGCCTACCCTGAAACCCAAATCATCATCAGCGACGATGGCTTGCAACACCACGCCTTGCACCACGACCTGGCTTTGTGTGTTTTTGATGACAGGGGTTTGGGCAATGGCTGGCTGTTGCCTGCAGGCCCTTTGCGTGAATCCTGGCCACGCGCGACCCGCGGTGCGGTGCAATTTCTGGTTCACACAGGCGCACTTGCTTTTGAAAACAGTTTCCATGCACAGCGACAACTGAGCAGCTTTGCCGTCAATGGCATGGGTGAGACGCGGCCACTTTCTGCTTGGCAGGGACACGCTGTCCAAGCTTTGGCAGCGATCGCCCAACCCGAGGTTTTTTTTGAAAACCTGCGGGAGGCAGGTTTGTCATTGGCCGCTACCCACCCATTGCCAGACCACGCGCCTTTGCGTGCATGGCGGCCTGAACGCAACGAGGATCTGCTGTGCACCGAAAAAGACGCTGTCAAGCTGTGGCCGCAACATCCACAAGCCTGGGCGGTGCCGCTGGAATGCCACTTGCCTGAAACACTTTGGGCGCTGCTGCTGCCACACGCCCAAGCACTATCATCGCCCCATGGACAAAAAACTGCTTGAACTCTTGGTCTGCCCAGTCACCAAAGGCCCGCTGACCTACCACCCTGACAAAGCCGAATTGGTGTCACGCAGTGCCCGTTTGGCCTATCCCATCCGAGACGGCATCCCCATCATGCTGGAAGTCGAGGCCCGCACCCTGACCGACGAGGAACTGGAAGCCTGAATGGCGACAAGCCCTTTCTTGGTGTTGATTCCAGCTCGGCTGGCGTCAAGCCGGCTGCCCAACAAACCTCTGGCCGACTTGGCTGGCCTGCCCATGGTGGTGCGTGTGGCGCGCCAGGCCATGCGATCGCAGGCCCAACAAGTGGTGGTGGCCGCAGATGACGAGTCCATCGTTCAAGCATGTGCAGAGCATGGCGTCATGGCCTTGCTCACCCGAACCGACCACCTGAGTGGCAGCGATCGCTTGGCCGAGGCCGCTGGCTTGCTCGGCTTGCCAGATGAGGCCTTGGTCGTGAATGTACAGGGCGATGAACCCCTGATCGAGCCCAGCTTGATCGACGCGGTGGCGCGATTACTCAGCTGCCAAGACGGTTGCAGCATGAGCACCTTGGCGCATCCTGTTCAAACAGAAGCCGAATGGCTCAGTCCGCATGTGGTGAAAGTGGTGCTCGATGCCCAGTCCCGTGCAAGCTATTTCAGCCGAGCCAGCATCCCTTTTTGGCGCGATGGCACACACAACGCACTGCCGCCTTACCCGGTTTGGCGTCATGTGGGTTTGTACGCCTACCGGGTGGGTTTTTTGAAAGCTTTTCCCCAAATGTCGCCAGCGCCTACCGAACAGGCTGAATCGCTGGAGCAACTACGCGCCCTGTGGCATGGGCATTCGATTGCGGTACATGTCTCGGACCTGGTCAGTGCCCCCGGCGTGGACACACCCGAAGATTTGGCGCGGGTGCGCTCGCTTTTGCACAACCTGTCTGAGTGAAAACTGCCGCAAGGTCCATGCTATTCTTTGATCTGTTGCTAACAAAGACCCCGCCAAGATGGGGCTTGAACCACCAAGGATGACAATGAGACTGATTCTTTTGGGCGCACCGGGCGCTGGCAAAGGCACACAAGCCACTTTCATTTGCGAGGCATACGGCATCCCCCAAATCTCCACCGGCGACATGCTGCGCGCTGCAGTCAAAGCAGGCACTGAGATGGGTTTGGCTGCAAAAAAAGTCATGGACAGCGGCGGCTTGGTGGGTGACGACATCATCATTGGTCTGGTCAAAGAGCGCATCACCCACGCCGATTGCGCCAAAGGCTTTTTATTTGACGGTTTTCCCCGCACCCTTCCCCAGGCAGATGCCCTGAAACAAGCGGGTGTCAAACTCGATTGCGTGCTGGAAATCGATGTCCCCTTTGAATCGATCATTGAGCGCATGAGTGGCCGCCGTGCCCATGTGGCCAGTGGCCGCACCTACCACGTCAAATTCAACCCACCCAAGATCGAAGGCATTGACGATGTCACCGGCGAGCCGCTGATTCAGCGCGACGATGACAAAGAGGAAACCGTGAAAAAACGCTTGGAGGTCTACAGCGCCCAAACCCGCCCTTTGGTGGATTACTACACGCAATGGGCCAAAGTTGACCCGGCCAACGCCCCGAAATACCGCTCCATCAATGGGCAAGGCAGCGTGGAAGACATCAAGTCTCGCGCCACGGCCGCCCTGAACGCTTAGGCTTTTTCATCCCCAGCCATCAGGGCCAAGGCCAAGGCCACACGGGCTTTGGCGGGGCTGAGCGAGATCGGCTTGCCCCATGTTTTGGGTTGATGAAATACCGCTTCTCCCCAGGCGGTCCGACTGCAAACCCACACCTTGATACCGACTGCCTGCGCTTTTGCCAGCGCGTCTTCCATGCCAACGCTGGCCGTTCCCGAACCCGTGGCGGCGAGCACCAATCCACGCAGGGGCGCTAAAGCCTCTGCGCTGTGGGCCAGCAAGGCGTGAACGATCTCCCCAGCGCTGTCTGCATGGTTGGTCACCCATTCCACGCGCGGCCAAGCTTGGTTGGCTAACAGGTAGCTCAGGGATGGCAAGGCTGCGGGCTGGTTGTGGGTCTGCGCTGTGGGCTGTTTTGTCGCTGGTCGCCAGACACCTTGAACCACCGCGCCCCATGCCCCGCTGGGTCCACTGGAAAAGGCATCAACCTGATCTGTCCTGATTTTTTGCAGGTGCACCGGGTCATGCACCTGACCGGCACACACCACACTTACCGCAGGGATACCCATTGATTGACCCAAGGCCAAGGCGTCTCGTAAATTCACCGGGCCATCAGCGTCTGGGGCATTGGCGGGTTTCATGGCACAGGTGAGCACCAGCGGCTTGGCCCATGGTCCCAAGGCATGCAACAAATAAGCCGTTTCCTCCATCGTGTCAGTGCCATGCGTCACAACCACCGCTTGAATCTCAGGTCGTTCACAAGCAGTTGACAGCGCTTTCAACAGGTCTGTCCACACCCGTGGCCCCATGTCCTTGCTGTCAATTTGGGCAACATCGCGCCATTCCACATCGGCATTGACAAGCCCTGATCGACTTAAAATGTCAGTAATTCCTAACACGGAAGCTTCGTAATCACTTGGATTTTCGGGGTTTAAAGCCAATCCAGCGATCGTGCCCCCCGTACCCAGAACCAAGATTTTTGGAGAATTTTTTGAATGCATGCTTGCCAAAGCTTTGAAACTGGTTAAAAATACAGTTACTGGATGTCCAAACAGCTTTTGTTTGAATCCCAAACCCAACTGATTGTGCAGGAGCCCCATGGAACCAATCAAGCTCACCGTCCGCCAGCAACAAATCTTGGACCTGATACAGGCCGCCATCCACAACACGGGGGCACCGCCCACACGGGCCGAAATCGCCACCGAACTCGGCTTCAAATCGCCCAATGCTGCCGAGGAACACCTGCAAGCCCTGGCCCGCAAAGGCGTGATCCAACTCGTGAGCGGCACTTCTCGTGGTATCCGCCTCAAGCCCCAGTCTAACGAGACCGGCAGCGCCCATCTTTTCAAACAGTTCAACCTTCCCATGCCTGGCCTCAACCAGCTCATGTTGCCTTTGGTTGGCCGTGTCGCCGCTGGTGCGCCGATCCTGGCCCAAGAGCACATTGAACACACCTACCGAGTTGAGGCGTCCATGTTTCAGCAACAACCCGATTACCTGCTCAAGGTCAAGGGCTTGTCCATGCGAGACATCGGCATCATGGACGGCGACATGCTGGCTGTGAAATCCACCTCAGACGCCCGCAATGGGCAAATCGTGGTCGCCCGCTTGGGCGAAGACGTCACCGTCAAACGTTTTCAAAAAACCCCTCATGGCATAGCCCTGCACCCCGAAAACCCAGACTTTGACACCATCCATGTCCGTGCAGGCGACCCCTTTCAGATAGAAGGTCTGGCCGTTGGCTTGATCCGAAACCAGTTTTAACCCCAGGAGCACAACATGTCATTTGCCTTCTCCAGCCCCCATGTATTCAAGCGGGTTGACGCCGCTTACCGCAACTTGATGTCCAAGCAAGTCTCAGCCAAACCCATCGTTAGCCAAACTCAGCGGCCCCTGCGGGTGGTTCGTTTGGCAGATGACCAACGCCCCTCGAAGCACAGCGCTGGCCGCATGGTGATTTCGGGGCGCATGGCCGATGTGTGTGCCGAGCTGGACCGCTTGATCGCGCTGGAAAATCAACGCAACACCTATAGCAACTGAGGTTTGTTTTTGGCTGCCAGCAGGCTGTTCATCAGCTCGGCGTTGATCTTGCGGTCGGCCAACACCCTTTGCATATGCTGGTTTTCAGCCATTTTTTGGCTGTAGGCTTTGACTGGCAAACTCTCCAGCAAGTCTTCGCCCAACACCAATTTGCAAGCAGCCACAGCGATCGGCAAGTGAAAAGCTGCAGAGCAATCAGCCAAGGTCATTTGGTCTCCGGCCACATAAGGGGAAAACTTAGCCAAACTTGCAAAGGCAGAGATATTTTTGTTCAATTGTTTGCGTACCGAAGCCTTGGTGTCTTCAGTCACAGTCCCCCCGAAAAATGCCTGTGGGTAGAGGGCTCGGACCACCAATTCGATATGCAACTCGAGGTAAACAATCAGTTCTCGCACCTTGGCGGCCTGGAAAGGGTCGCTTGGCAGCAAGGGTTGCTGGGGATATCGGGTCTCTATGTACTCGGCAAGCACCAAAGACTCTGACACACAGCCCTCAGGGGTTTCCAAAAACGGCACTTTACCCAAAGGCGAACGCCCAACCAACTTTGGATGCGTATTACCGGTCCACACCAACTCCTCTTCAAAAGCCACGCCTTTGACCAGCAATTGCAGTTTGATTTTGTTGTAGTAGTTGCTGGCTGCGAATCCGCACAGTTTGAGGGTCATCTTGTCTCCCGGATTGAACTTGCTTTTGATTTCATTCTGGCACAGTCCCGATAGACACGAGATCACAGTGCGCTGGGACATAATCTTCGGGTATGGAACCCAATTTCAAAAAAACAGGCGTTATTGGTGCAGGCGCCATGGGCCAAGGCATTGCGCAAATTGCCGCGCAGGCACTCTCCGATGTCCTGGTTTTTGACCTCATCCCAGGCGCAGCCGAAAAAGCCTGCGCTGCTGTGCACCTGCAATGGCAAAAGCTGCAAGAAAAGGGCCGTTTAACTTCAGCTCAATTGGCTTCCTACAAACAACACCTGGGCTTTACCGATCATTTGGATGACCTGAACCAGTCAGCTTTGGTGATTGAAGCGGTGGTGGAAGACTTCAAGGTCAAAAAGGCTTTGTTTGCACAGTTGGAAAACCTGTTGCCCGCCGGCGCAGTCATTGTCAGCAACACCTCATCCCTTTCGATCACTGCGCTGTCTGCCGACATGCAACATCCTGAGCGGTTCGCAGGGTTTCACTTTTTTAATCCCGTGCCCTTGATGAAAGTGGTCGAGGTCGTGGCGGGCTTGGCCACCGCCGAGTCCACTTGCCAACAACTGACGAACATGGCCAAAGCCATGGGTCACCATGCTGTGCGGGCCAAAGACACCCCCGGCTTCATCGTCAACCATGCTGGGCGCGGCTACATCACCGAAGCATTGCGCGTTGTCTCCGAAGGCATCAGCGATTTCGCCACGATTGACCGCATCTTGAAAGACCAGGTCGGCTTCAAGCTGGGGCCGTTTGAACTGATGGACTTGACCGCGCTGGATGTCTCGCAACCTGTGATGGAGTCGATCTACCACCAGTATTTCGAGGAACCACGCTACCGTCCCAACGTGATCACCAGCCAACGCCTGGCGGGTCGATGGTTGGGTCGCAAAACCGGTCAAGGCTTTTACCGGTATGTAGACGGCAAGCCAGAGATACCTTCTGAGGTAGCGCATCGTGCCATGGCTGTCCTGCCACCTGTGTGGGTATCTTCGAGGGCAGCCCGCCGAGCAGAATTGCTGCAACTTCTCAAAGACCTGGGTGCCAAGATCGAAACGGGCTCTGCACCCTCCCCTCAGGCTTTGTGTCTGGTGGCGCCTTTGGGTTTTGATGTGACCACCTGCGCCATCGTTGAGCGACTGGATCCGGCACGCACCTTGGGCATCGATTTGCTCATGCCTGACACAGCAACCAAACGAAGGGTGTTGGCCACCAACCCTGCCACCCGCAGCGACATGCGCGATGCTGCCCATGCCCTGTTTGCCAGCGATGGCAAAGCCGTGAGCGTGATCCAAGACAGCGGCGGATTCGTGACACAAAGGGTGATTGCGCAAATCGTCAACATCGCCAGTGACATTTGCCAACAAGGCATCTGCACACCCCAAGACCTGGACACCGCGGTCACGCTCGGCCTGGCTTACCCCCAAGGTCCACTGGCCCTGGGCGACAGCTTGGGTGCGGACAACCTGCTCGAAGTTCTGTTTAATCTGCAAACCGTTTATGGCGATCCACGATACCGCCCCAGCCCCTGGCTGAGACGCCGTGGCGCTTTGGGCCTGAGTCTGCTGCACACCAACCAATGAAGCCATGACCGCCCAACTCAAAAGCCAAAGCCTTGGCCAGACCCTGGTATTGACCCTTTCCAACCCCGAGCACCGCAATGCCCTGGGGCCAGAGATTTACAGCGCTGGCGTCGAAGCACTCAATGTGGCTGAAAGCAACCCGGATGTGCTTAGTGTGGTGCTGACCGGCGAGGGCGCGCATTTCAGCGCAGGTGGCAACCTCAACCGCTTGTTGGCCAACCGTGCACAAGCCCCTGAGCACCAAGCCCAAAGCATCGAGGGTTTGCACCATTGGATCGAGGCGATTCGCACTTTTCCCAAACCCGTCATCGCTGCGGTGGAAGGGGCAGCATCTGGCGCTGGATTTTCCCTGGCCTTGGCCTGCGACTTTCTGGTTGCCGCCCAAGACAGCGTGTTCGTCATGGCTTACAGCTCGGTGGGCTTGTCACCCGACGGCGGCGGCAGTTGGCACTTGACGCGTGCCTTGCCGCGTGCCATGGTCAGCCAGGTATTGATGCTGGGTGACAAGCTCAACGCCAACCAAATGCAGACTTGGGGCCTGGTTAACCAGGTTTGTGCGCCAGGACAGGCCCTGGCAGACGCCTTGGCTTTGGCTGATCGGCTCAATCTCCGCGCCCCGAATGCCATGGGCAGCATCAAAGAACTGGTCAATGCCGCCAGCCAAAACGACTTGTTTGCTCACTTGCCCCTAGAAAAACAGCATTTCGTAGTTAACCTGCATCATCCCAATGCAGGCGTTGGTATCCAAGCGTTTTTGAACAAAACCCCCGCCCGTTACAAACCCTGAACAGGCAAAATCCCTGTTTCACATGCTCCGACGGTCTCGCCGGAGACAGCTTTTCAATTGCAGGTCACCGAAAAGACAGACGATGGACGACCCAATACTTACCATTGAAGAACGCGAGTCGGTTAACGCCGGCCGCTGGTTTTCTTCCCTATCACCTTCACTCAGACACGATATCCTGCGATGTGCATTTGTCAAAAGACTCAAAGACGGCGACCTGATCGCTGCCCGCGGCGACTCGCCCGAGGAGTGGATGGCCTGCGCGCGCGGCGCCGTGCGGGTGAGCAGCACCTCTTTGTCAGGCAAGCAAATCACCTTCACCTACGTGGAGCCAGGTATCTGGTTTGGCGACGTTGCGATCTTAGACGGGGACAGGCGCACCCACGATGCCTACGCCCACGGGGACACCACGGTTTTGTGTGTCGCCAAGGCAGATTTCCACAAAATTTTGGCCGCCCATGTCGAGTTCTACGATGCCATGTTGCGCCTGCAAGCTCGTCGTATCCGCCAGTTGTTTGGCTTGGTCGAAGACCTCAACACCCTGCCCCTGAGAGCCCGTTTGGCCAAGCAGCTCTTGCATTTGGCGCGCAGCTACGGCGTGCCGTCCTTGAACCACGCAGAAGAAATCCGTATCGGACTGCATTTGGCGCAAGAAGAATTGGCCCAACTGCTGGGTGCTTCTCGTCAAAGGGTCAATCAAGAGCTCAAAGCCATGGAGCGCGAGGAGGCCTTGCGTATCGAGCCAGGTGGCCTGGTGATTCGCAACCAACAAGCGTTGATGAACATCATTTCGGCAGATTGATTGCATGAGTCATTTTGATAATTTTGTCGGCACCCGCGAGGTCAGTGATGCCCACCGGTTTGACACCCAGGCGCTGGAGGCTTGGTTGTCCCAGCACATGCCCCAGTTTGAAGGCCCCTTGAAAGTCGAAATGTTCAAAGGCGGCCAGTCCAACCCCACTTACAAACTCAACACGCCCAACACCAGTTATGTGATGCGCGCCAAGCCTGGTCCGGTAGCCAAACTGCTGCCCTCGGCACACGCGATCGAGCGCGAGTTCAAGGTCATGGGTGGGCTGCACGGCACCGCTGTTCCCGTAGCACAGATGCATGTGCTGTGCGAGGACGAGTCGGTCATTGGTCGCGCCTTTTATGTCATGTCCTTCGTGCAAGGCCGTGTCTTATGGGACCAAGCCCTGCCAGACATGGGTAATGCACAGCGTCGCAAAATTTACCTCGAGATGAACCGGGTGATCGCTGCCTTGCATGCGGTTGACCACCAAGCCCAGGGCTTGGGGAGTTTTGGCAAACCGGGTAACTACTTTGACCGCCAAATCGGTCGCTGGAGCAAACAGTACCTGGCATCAGCGACCCAACCGATTGCAGAAATGGACAAACTGATGGCATGGTTGCCTGCCAACATGCCAGACAGCGCCCGCGCCGACCTCACCTGTGTCGTGCATGGCGACTTCCGCTTAGACAACCTGATTTTTCACCCCACCGAACCGCGTGTGTTGGCGGTGCTCGATTGGGAACTCTCCACCCTGGGACACCCGCTGGCCGACTTCAGCTACCACTGCATGTCATGGCATATCCCGCCGGGCAGCTTTCGCGGCATTGGTGGCCTGGACCACGCCGCTTTGGGCATCCCTTTGGAAGACGAATACATCGACCTGTACTGTCAGCGCTCGGGCATCACCACGCTTTCGGACCTCAAGCGAGACTGGAATTTTTACCTCGCCTACAACATGTTTCGCATTGCCGCGATTTTGCAAGGCATCGCCAAGCGGGTGGAAGACGGTACCGCCTCAAGTGCACAGGCCAAAGCATCGGGAGCTGGCGCTCGGCCCATGGCTGAATTGGCTTGGTTGTTCGCCCAAAAAAGTTCCCACTGACCCTATTCATTACCCCAAGGAGACACCATGAATTTCGATTACACCGACAAGGTCAAGACCATGCAAGCACGGTTGCTTGCATTCATGGACGAGCACATCTATCCCAACGAAAAACGCTTTTTCAAAGAAATTGCAGAAAACCGCGCCAAAGGCGATGCCTGGATTCCGACCAAACTGATTGAAGAACTCAAGCCATTGGCCCGCAAAGCCGGGTTATGGAATTTGTTCTTGCCCCACAGCAAACGGGCGCCTGAAGGCTTGAGCAATTTGGAATACGCGCCACTGTGCGAAATCATGGGCCGTGTGCCTTTTGCTGCCGAGGTGTTCAACTGCTCTGCACCTGACACGGGCAACATGGAAACCTTCGAGCGCTATGCCAGCGAAGCACTCAAAGACCAATGGCTAGAGCCCCTCTTGCGCGGTGAGATCCGCTCAGCCTTTTTGATGACAGAGCCAGACGTGGCCTCGTCGGATGCCACCAACATCCAAACCCGCATCGAGCGTGATGGCGACCATTACGTGATCAATGGACGCAAGTGGTGGTCGTCTGGAGCGGGTGATCCCCGCTGCGCGGTTTACATCGTGATGGGTAAAACCGACCCAGAGGCACCTCGCCATTCACAGCAAAGCATGATCATCGTGCCAGCCAACAGCCCTGGCGTGACGGTGATGCGCCCCTTGTCGGTGTTTGGCTATGACGATGCGCCCCACGGCCACATGGAAGTGGACCTGAAAAACGTGCGTGTACCTGTGGGCAACCTGCTGCTGGGCGAAGGCCGGGGCTTTGAGATTGCCCAAGGCCGCTTGGGTCCAGGTCGTATTCACCATTGCATGCGCACTGTTGGCGCGGCTGAACGCGCCTTGGAATTGATGTGCAAGCGCTTGAACAGCCGAGTGGCCTTTGGCAAGCCTGTCTCAAGCCAAGGTGTGTGGCATGAACGCATTGCAGAGTCGCGCATCATGATCGAACAAGCCCGTTTGCTCACCCTGAAAGCGGCTTACATGATGGACACCGTGGGTAACAAAATTGCCAAAACAGAAATCGCCATGATCAAGGTGATCGCGCCCAACATGGCTTGCCAAATCATCGACTGGGCGATCCAAGCCCACGGTGGCGGCGGTGTGAGCGATGATTTCCCCTTGGCTTATGCATACGCCAATCAGCGAACCCTGCGCTTGGCTGATGGCCCCGACGAGGTGCACCGTAACTCGATAGCCAAATTGGAGTTGGCGCGGCACATTGCCACTGCGCCGCAAGAAGTGGACATGGCCATCACACGAGGATCTTGAACATGATCGATGTCTATTCTTGGCCCACGCCCAATGGCCACAAAGTCCACATCATGCTCGAGGAATGTGGCCAGCGCTTGGGCCGAGACTGGATGGCACACCCGATCCACATTGGGCAAGGTGATCAGTTCACGCCTGAGTTTTTAACCATCAGCCCAAACAACAAAATACCCGCCTTGGTCGACCCGCACGGACCGGATGGCAAGCCCATCAGCTTGTTCGAGTCAGGCGCCATTCTCATATACCTGGCCGCCAAGTTTGGCAAGTTCATGCCCAAAAGCGACCGCGACAAGTTCGAGGTGTTGCAGTGGCTGATGTTTCAAATGGGCGGAGTCGGACCGATGCTCGGCCAAGCACATCATTTCCGAATTTACGCACCCGAAAAAATACCCTATGCCTATGACCGCTATACCAACGAAGCCCGGCGTTTGTATGGCGTGATGGACAAGCAACTGGCGCTGCACCCTTACATGGCTGGCAAAACCTATTCGATTGCAGACATCGCCATCTTCCCTTGGCTGCGCAGTTGGAAAAACCAAGGCATCGATTGGGCCGATTACCCGCGCTTGAAAGAATGGTTTGACACCCTCAGTGAGCGTCCAGCTGTTAAGCGCGGCTGCGAGGTATTGGCCGATTTACGCACACCCTTGCAAAACGACAAGAAGGCAATGGAAACCTTGTTTGGCAAGGCGCAGTATCGAAAGCGTTTAGGTGGCTAAGCGTCAATGGAAAAATTTGACGATGGTGTTTTGGATGTTGCCACAGCCATTTGATGTGGCTGTTCCATTGCTGACATAAACATAGTTTTCCCTGACAGCAATTCCAGCGCTGGCGCACAACCAATTGGGGTCGCGTTTGAATTCAGTGACCACCGATTCATTGGTGATTTTTGCGATCCAACTCGATGCTCCGCCAACCGCACCGTAATTGACCACATACATGACCTCGCCATCAAAAGCGATGCCATTTGGCTTTTCTAAAGCCAGGCCGCTTAAGACAAGCTTTGTCACTGAAGTTGTTCCCTGAGTGATTTTGTAAATGTCACCCTCATCCGTGGTGAAGTAAATGAAGCCATTTTTATATGCGAAACCCTTTGGTGTTCCTGAATTGGAAATATTGCCAGACCAACTCGAATAGCCCGAGGCCGAACTGAATCCGATGGTGGGCGTGCGACCTCCGGTGGTACTGACATCTGCTGCATACAGATTGGCGTTTGTATCAAACATAAATCCATAGTGACTGCCGATCGGCAGTGCCAATGCGGCGGGCGTCAAAGTTGTGATGGATGGAAGACCAGATGAGGGAATGGCAGACACATAAACAACCCCAGCAGGTGATGCAGCCAAACCAATGGCATTTGTCAGCCCAGTGAAACCAACTTTTCTCAGTTGGTCATTTGAATCAATACTCAAAACGCCATTGAGGCCAATACCGTTTTGATTGGCAACAAAAACAAATCCACCGCTTTGGATCAAAGATTTAGGGGAGTTAATCACTTCAGCAGCAGAAACCAAATGAGGATTACCTGTAGGTTCGACCACAGTGTTTGTACTTCCTCCCCCACACCCCGCCAATGCAAGCGCCATGGCAGTAGCTAAAGTAGGTATAAAGGATTGAATTGATATTCTCATAGTGTCAACAACATCGGTTTCTCGGCTAATGGCTTGAGTTGATAATACAGCTCATACTCATTCCACCTTTGACCATGCGCAAACCTGCTTCCAATTGGACCCTGATTTTGTTGTTGGCCCTGGCCATGCTGGGCTGTTCGGACGACAAGCCGGTCGAAGCCAAGTTCAAACCCATCCCTGAAAAACGCAGCACCACGCCACAGGAAGAAGAGAGTTTCAGCCGCAAGGTTGAGGCCGTGCTCAATGAAGGTATCGAGAGCGCTGAAGGCAAAGAAGAGGCACCACGCGCCTCGAAGGCCCGCCCGCCCAATTCAGGCAAAGACCCGATGATTCGCTTGAGCAAGGACTTGATGCCCATGGGCGAGGTGGTTTATCACAACGACAAATTAGACTATTACGAATGCACTGGGCTGGTCGCACCATGGTTCTTGGAACTGGTGGTTGCAGAAATGAATTACTTCAACGAGCTCTCTGAACTGCCGTTTGTGGACCCAAAAACTTGCATACTGACCCTGGGCACGGAGAAAAGCCTGACGCCTGGGCGTCTTGGCATCCAGTTGTTTGAAAACACAAGGCAATTTGAGCGCTGTATCAAGTATGAGGAATGCCCGGTGTTCAGGACCGTGAACTTCGTGCCCAATCGGACAGCCATCATGCGGTCTTACTTTTTTTCCGATGTCAGCCGCCAACTGATTCAACACCACTGTGTCTCCGATACGGGTAAATGGCACCGTGACCAGACTTGTTACACGGTAGATACCCCTTAGTGTTGGACTCAAGACCGGGTGATTTCTGCCGATCATTGAGCACGACCTGAGCTAAAGCCATGAAAAAAACCACCCCAATGCTGCGTTCATTGATTCTGCTTTTGGCCCTTGGTGGTCCAAGCCTGTCATGGGCTGAAGACCCCAAGCCCGAGAGCAAGCCAGCTCCAGCCAAAGAAGAAAAGAAGGCAGACGCCAAGCCCGCGCCTGCCAAGGAAGAAAAAAAGGCCGATGCAACTGCCCCAGCGACCTCAGAGCGTCCAAAGCGCACTTTTGAAGGGCAAGAGCCTTTGTTTTATTTCGATTCCAAGCGTCGACCCTATATCGAGCCTTTTCACAAAACCGACACAGAGGAATACTTTATCTGTCGCGGTGTGATTGGCGAGTGGTACCGACAGTTGTTGGCGCAAGAAGCCAACATGCTGGCTGCCAAAGACGACCTGAACACTGTCTCTGGTTCAACGTGTGCAGTTCGTTTGGTTGCAACCAACTCTGGCAAAAAACTGCCCATCATCTCGATCGAGCTGTATGTCAATTCCAATGTCATGCGTTCGTGTATTTTGGGAGACAGTTGCCCGCAATCGAGAACCGCCATCATGTATGTGCTGAACAAGACGCTCTACCGAAGCTATTTCATCACTGACAGTGAAAAGAAAATACGCCGCTACTACTGTCTGGATAACAAGAGCAATATTTTGGCAAAAGAAGAATGTTGGTACCACTTCTTTGACAAAGCCGCCAAAGAAAAACCCAGCGCTGGTGCCTCTGGTCACTGATGCCGATTGGCCTGCCCGGAGGGGATCGAACCCCCGACCCACAGCTTAGAAGGCTGTTGCTCTATCCAACTGAGCTACGGGCAGAAAAAAGAAAAAGGCTCCGAGGTGGAGCCTTTTCTGTTTGTTGGTCGGGGCGATAGGATTCGAACCTACGACCCTCTGGTCCCAAACCAGATGCGCTACCAGACTGCGCTACGCCCCGAATTGCCAGATTCTACTCGCACCAACCCTGGTATGGAGGGGCGAGCGAAATGATGCACTTTTTTGCAACCTGTCATACGCAATAATCTGCATCCCAATCCTCTTCTGGTGCCCATTCAACTCATGCAACTCAGTCAATCGGACCACAGCGTGAATCCACCTGCTGTGGTTATTCCTAAGGTGTATAACGCCGCTGCTGACTTGCTGTTGCGGCACGCGCACAGATCGCACAAGACAGCCTATGTCGATGCCCTCAGTGGTGAAAAACTGACCTATACAGAGTTGAACCAGCAGGCACATCGGTTTGCACAGGGCTTACAAGACCTGGGCTTTGAACAAGAGCAAAGGGTGCTGCTCTGCATGCATGACAACCTGCACTGGCCGGTGGCTTTTTTAGGCTGCATATTGGCAGGCGTGGTACCGATTGCGGTCAATACCCTACTCACTTCCAATGACTATCAATACATGTTGCGGGATTCACGTGCCCAAGGCTTGATCGTCTCCAAGTCTTTGTGGCCGATGTTCGATGCCATCTTGCCTCAGGTGATGGGTTTGAAACAGATCATCATTGACGGAGGTGACAGCAACATGGCTGGCATGTCATTGGAACAACTCCTCAGTCAATCCACGCGCTTGCAAGAATGCGCGCACACCCTGGCTGACGATGTGTGTTTTTGGCTCTACTCCAGCGGTTCAACCGGTTCGCCCAAAGGCACTTTGCATTTGCACAGCCATGTGATGCAGACCGCCGAGCTCTATGGGCGCGCGGTGTTGGGCCTGAATCAAGAAGACGTGGTGTTCTCTGCTGCCAAGTTGTTCTTTGCCTATGGCTTGGGCAACGCCTTGAGTTTTCCTTTGGCTGTGGGTGCCACTACTGTTTTGTTGAGCACGCGTCCCACACCCAAGGATGTTTTCAGCTTGTTAGAAAAACACCAGCCCACCGTGTTCTTTGGGGTCCCCACTTTGTTTGCCAGTTTGCTGGCTGAAGAACAACGCCCTGTCAAATCAGCATTGAATTTGCGGGTGTGTGGCAGCGCTGGCGAGGCTTTGCCAGCCGAGATTGGAAAAAAATGGCATGCCGAATACGATGTGGACATTTTGGATGGCATTGGCTCGACGGAGATGCTGCATATCTTTTTGTCTAACCGCCCGGGGCGTGTGCGCTATGGCACCACCGGCGAGGTCGTGCCTGGCTACGCCCTGCGCTTGGTCAATGACGAAGGTCAACCGTGCGCCGATGGTGAACTGGGCGAACTGCAAATCAGCGGCCCATCAGCGGCGATCATGTATTGGAACAACCGCGAAAAAACCAAACACACCTTTGCCGGTGAATGGACACGCAGCGGCGACAAATACAGCCGCGACGCTGATGGTTACTACACCTATGGTGGACGCAGCGACGACATGCTGAAAGTCGGTGGGATTTACGTCTCTCCCTTTGAAGTCGAGGCATCCCTGATGACACACCCCAGCGTGCTCGAGGCTGCGGTGATTGGCGCACCTGACGAAGATGGTTTGATCAAGCCCAAGGCCTATGTGGTGCTCAAACCCGGCGCGCAGTTGGACGAAGCCACCATCAAGGCCCATGTGAAATCACAACTCGCCCACTACAAATACCCACGCTGGGTGGAATTCATCGCCGAGTTGCCCAAAACCGCGACCGGAAAAATTCAGCGGTTTAAACTGCGTGCTGCACCCTGACAACCATACTGCCCCTGAATGGAGTCCCCCATGACCACCCGCCGACTTGTTCTCACGCGCTCTGCTGCTTTGTTGGGCGCTGCCAGCTCTGGTTTGCTTCTACCTGCGCATGCCCAAAGCAACAAGGTTCGCATAGGTTTGATGTTGCCCTACACAGGCACCTTTGCCCAACTCGGCCAGGCATGTGACAACGGGTTTCGCATGGCGCTGGAAGAAAAAGGCAACCAGTTGGGTGGTCGCGATGTCGAATTTTTCAAAGTTGACGATGAGTCTGAACCATCTAAAGGCGTGGAAAACGCCAGCAAATTGGTGCAACGTGACAAGGTGGACGTACTGATTGGCTCGGTTCACTCAGGCGTGCAAATGGGAATCCACAAAGTCGCGCGCGAAACCGGCGTGCTCAACATCATCCCCAATGCAGGCATGCATGCTGCCACCCGCGCGCTCTGCGCGCCCAACGTTTTCCGCACCTCTTTCACCAACAGCCAACCCACCTTGGCTTTGGGTAAAGCGATGATGGCCAAAGGCCACAAGAAAGCCGTGTGGATCACTTGGAAATACGCAGCCGGTGACGAAGCAGGAGAAGGTTTCAAGGAAGGCTACCTGGCCGCAGGCGGCACTATCGTGAAAGAACTCGGCCTGCCTTTCCCAAATGTTGAATTTCAAGCTTTGCTGACCGAAATTGCCTCGATCAAACCCGACGCGGTTGCTTGCTTCTTCTCCGGCGGCGGCGCCTCTAAGTTCATCCGCGACTATGCCGCTGCTGGCTTGAGAGGCAAGATCCCGCTGTATGGCTCTGGCTTTCTGACCGAGGGCTTGTTGGACGATGACTTGGCGCCCTCAGCGCAAGGCATCATGACCACCTTGCACTACAGCACTTCATTGGTTTCCAAGCGCAACGACGCATTTCGCCTGGCCTATGCCAAAAAATTCAAGATGCAACCGGACGTCTACGCGGTACAAGGCTACGACGCTGGGCAATTGCTGGTCCAAGGCGCTGATGCAGTCAAGGGAGACTTCACCAACAAAAAAGCCTTGCATGCCGCTTTGGAAGCAGCCGTGATTGACAGCCCGCGTGGCAAATTCACCATGAGCAAAGCACACAACCCAGTGCAAGACATGTACCTGCGTGAAGTCAAAGGCAAGGAAAACGTGGTGCTGGGTGTGGCTGCCAAAGCTTTGTCTGACTCGGGTGCTGGCTGCAAAATGCTCTGATGGATTTCGCTAATTTCTCCATCCAACTGCTCAACGGCGTTCAGTACGGATTGCTCTTGTTCCTGCTGGCTGCAGGTCTAACCCTGATCTTTGGCATCATGGGTGTGGTCAATTTGGCCCATGGCAGTTTTTACATGATTGGCGCGTATTTGGCCTATGCCCTGACGGGTGCTTGGGACAGCTTGGCTTTGGCCGTGGTGGTGGGCACCCTGATCAGCATTGCCTTGGGCTGGGGCTTGGAGAAACTGCTGTTTCGCCATTTCTACCACCGACCTCACCTGGACCAGGTCTTGCTCACCTTTGGCTTGATCTACATCTTTGAAGAACTGCGCTCCATGCTGTGGGGTGATGATGTTCACAGCGTGGGTGTGCCTGAAGCCCTGAACTGGTCTATCGCGCTCACCGACACCTTGTCTTACCCTGCCTACCGTTTGTTCATGCTCGCGATCTGTACCTTGCTGGCGCTGGGCTTGTGGTTGTTCATCAGCAAAACCAAGCTTGGCATGAAAATCCGCGCGGGCGCGTTCAACAGCGACATGGCGCAAGCCTTGGGTATCAACATCGTGCGCTTGCATGCCTTGGTTTTCGCGATGGGTGTCGCCTTGGCCGCGCTGGGTGGCATGTTGATCGCCCCCTTGTCCAGCGTCTACCCCCACATGGGCTCCCAAGTCTTGATCATGTGCTTTGTGGTGGTCGTGATCGGCGGCATTGGTTCGGTGCGTGGTGCGCTGACCGCTGCCTTGCTGGTGGGCTTGGTGGACACTTTTGGCAAGGTCTTGTTGCCGCAGTTCGCCAGCATGCTGGTCTATGTCCTGATGGCACTGGTGCTGCTGTACAAACCCGAAGGCCTGTTCAAACAATGAGCGCACCCCAAGCCCATCTCGAATCTTTGCCACGCAGCGTTCAGCTGTTGATGGTCCTGGGGCTGATCGCCCTGGTGGCTTTCCCATTTGCTGGTCAAGACTTCTACACCCAGATGGTCACCCGCATGATGATCTTGGCCATCTTCGCCATGAGCCTCGATTTGTTGCAAGGCGTCACCGGCTTGGTGTCTTTGGGGCACGCGGCTTATTTTGGTTTGGCAGGCTATGTCTTGGCATTCATGTCGCCAGCCGATGCCGGTGCCAGTTGGCTCACCACCCTGCCCTTGGCCATGCTGGGCTCGGGCTTGGGCGCTTTGGTGATCGGCTTCTTTGTGGTGCGCACCCAAGGGATTTACTTCATCATGGTGACCATGGCTTTTGCGCAAATGATGTATTACCTGTTTTTTGACAACAAAGGCTTGGGCGGCTCTGATGGCATGTACATCAATGTGCGTCCAGCCGCGCTCGGCTTGGACCTGGAAAACAAACTGGTGTTGTATTACTTCACCTTGGCCTGTTTGTGCGTCACTTATCAGTTTTTACGTCGCTTGTTGTGGAGCCCGTTTGGCCGCACCTTGAACGGTATCCGGCTCAACGAACACCGTACCCAAGCCCTTGGCTATGACAGTTTTTCCTACAAGCTCACCGCCTTCACTTTGGCTGGCGCACTGGCCGGGTTGGCGGGCTACCTGTGGGCCGCGCAAACGGGCTATGTCAACCCAGAGTTGATGGGGTTTCACATGAGCGCGCACGCGATCATGATGGTGATTTTGGGCGGTATGGGCAATGTGGCTGGTGCTTTGATCGGCGCGTTTGGCTTTGAGTTGTTCTTGCACTTGTTCAAAGACTTGCCCAAGGTCGGTGATTTTGATCTGGGCAAACACTGGCAACTCTGGATGGGCTCGCTGATCGTGTTGGTGGTCATCGTTGCACCCCAAGGCCTGATGGGCTTGCTGCGCCCCAGGAGCAAAGATGACTGAACCCTTGTTAGAAGCCAAGCAACTGAGCAAACGATTTGGCGGTTTGCTGGCGGTCAATGGTGTGTCTTTGTCATTGCACAAAGACCAGTTGCACGCGGTGATCGGCCCCAACGGCGCGGGCAAAACCACTCTCACCCATTTGCTGAGCGGTGACATTCCCGCCACCAGCGGTGAGCTTTGGCTCAAAGGCCAATCGGTGAGCGGTTGGCCGCACCACCGCCTGTCTTTGCACGGCTTGGGTCGCAGCTATCAAAAAACCAACGTCTTCTTGCCGCTGACTGTCTGGGAAAACCTGATGCTGGCAGCCCAGGCACGTGATGCCCATGCGCCTTTCAACCCGCTGGCCTGGTTCAAACGTGCAGACCACAACCAAGCCGTGGTGGCCCGAGCAGACCGCGCCTTGCACCTCTCTGGCTTGGCCTTGGTACGCGACAAAACCGCTGCCATCTTGAGCCACGGCATCCAGCGACAACTGGAAATTGCGATGGTGTTGGCCACCGAACCTGAAGTGCTGTTGTTGGATGAACCGCTGGCGGGCATGGGTGCGGCAGAAGCCGAAACCATGGTGGAACTGTTGCAGGCCTTGAAAAAAGACCATGCCATGTTGTTGGTCGAGCATGACATGGACGCGGTGTTCGCGCTGGCCGATGTCCTGACGGTGATGGTGAACGGCACCGTGATTGCCAGTGGCACGCCTGAGGCCATCCGAAGCGATGCCAAAGTACAAGCGGCCTACTTGGGAGAGGCTACACCATGAGCAACAGCCTGCTCGAGGTTCATGGCCTCAACACCTATTACGGTGCCAGCCACGTGCTGCGCAACCTGGACTTCAAGGTCGAGCGCGGACAAACCGTTGGCCTCATGGGCCGCAACGGCATGGGCAAGTCAACCTTGCTCAAAAGCATCACTGGCTTGGTCAAAGCCAAAAGCGGTGACATCAGCTTCCAGGCGCGGGCGATTCGAGGCCAAACGCCGTACGACATCGCCAACCAAGGCATGGCCTATGTGCCTGAAGGGCGCGGTATTTTTGGCAACCTGAGCGTGCATGAAAACCTGGTGATGGCCGCACGCGCTGGTGTGCGTGGTCAACAAGACTGGACCTACCAACGGGTCTTGGACACCTTCCCTCGCTTGGGCGAGCGCCTGAGCCATGGCGGCCAGCAACTCAGCGGCGGCGAGCAGCAAATGCTCAGCATCGGTCGGGCCCTCATGACCAACCCCGACTTGCTGCTGCTGGACGAAGCCACCGAAGGTTTGGCACCGCTCATCGCTTTGGAAATTTGGCGTATCTGTGCGCTGGTGGCGCAATCGGGCATCAGCACGGTCATCGTTGATAAAAACTGGCAGCATGTCACCAAAGTCACTCAGCAGAATGTGATTTTGGTCAAAGGTGAAGTCGTGTTTCAGGGCTCAAGCGCTGAACTGCTGAGTCAACCTGACGTTCTGAATCAACATCTCGGAGTTTGAGCATGTCCAACAGCCGTACCCAAGTCGCCATCATTGGCGCGGGGCCCTCTGGGCTGTTGTTGGGTGCGTTGTTGCACAAAGCGGGCATCGAGCACGTCATCATTGAGCGCCAGTCTCCTGAATACGTGCTGGGTCGGATTCGCGCGGGTATCTTGGAGCAAGTCTCGGTCGATTTGCTGCACGAAGCCGGTGTGGGTGAAGGCGTGTCACAAGGCGGCACCATCCACCACAGCATCGAATTGGTCTTCAAAAACACCCGACATCCGATTGAAGTGACCAAGCTCACTGGCGGCAAGGTGGTGACCGCTTATGGACAAACCGAAGTCACCCATGACCTGATGAAGCAGCGTCAACGACTGGGCTTGGACACGGTTTACAGCGCGGCTGATGTGAGCCTGCATGACTTTGACAGCACGTCCCCGCAAGTGCGTTATGTGAAGGATGGCCTGTCGCATGTGCTGCACTGCGACTTCATCGCAGGCTGCGATGGCTTTCATGGTGTGGCTCGCGCCAGTGTGCCCAAGGCTGCCATCACCGAGTATGAAAAGGTGTATCCGTTTGGCTGGTTGGGCGTGTTGGCCGATGTGCCGCCTGTGTCCAGCCATGCGATTGTGTATGCCAACAGTGACCGAGGCTTTGCGCTGTGCTCGATGCGCAGCATGACCCGCAGCCGTTACTACGTGCAATGCCCACTGAACGACAAGGTGAAAGACTGGAGTGATCAGCGGTTTTGGGATGAGTTGCGCAAGCGACTGGACCCCGACATGGCCGAGCGCATCATCACCGGACCATCGATTGAAAAAAGCATCGCGCCCTTGCGCAGCTTTGTGGCCGAACCCATGCGCTTTGGCCGCTTGTTTTTAGCCGGGGACGCTGCCCACATCGTGCCGCCCACCGGCGCCAAGGGCTTGAACTTGGCCGCCAGTGATGTGAAATACCTCAGCAGTGCATTCATCGAGTATTTCAACGAACACAGCCCGGTTGGCATTGACCATTATTCGCAACGCGCACTGTCACGCATTTGGCGGGCCGAGCGTTTTTCTTGGTGGCTCACCAGCTTGATGCACCGCTTTCCAGACAGCGCAGGCTTTGGTCAAAGAATGCAAGAAGCCGAGTTGGACTATTTGGTCCACAGCGAAGCCCTGTCCACGTCTTTGGCCGAAAACTATGTGGGTTTGCCGCTGAACTTCGCGGCTTAGCTGCTCATCTTGGCGTATGACCGATCCGGCATCCACTTGGGCCAGCTCGTTGGCAGCCGTGGCTGCGCCCAAGCTCAGGCCCCAGATCAAACTGGTCAAAAGCGGCAAGCGGCAAATTGAAAGGGTCATGGTTTTTAAAAGCATATTTCAAGCCAAATGCTTGTCAAATGCCGCTCAAGACCGCGTCCATGGCTGCAATGATGTCGCTTGAACGGTCGGCCAGCGAAGCCACTTCTGTTTTCAGCAAGCGCTTGTCCAAAGGCGCGGCTTCAAAGGGCACCAGCATCAAAGACAGGCCGAGAACCGAGACCAAAGGACACAAGCGACGCGGGATTTGCGCAGGCGTGACGGCTGGAACCGCCAACGGGACCACCATCCGGGTGGGCAAGCCGGACAGCAAATCACTTTGTATATCAAGCACATACGGGTACACATCGCGTTTTTGGGGGCTCGGGTTGTCGAACACGGCGAACTGCATGTCACCACACCTTCAGGTCGTCGTTCCACAAACCATGGGTGTCAAAGCGCTGGTTTTGGGCGGCCAGCCAGGCTTGATGGTCTTGCTCAAACTGGGCTTTTCTCTGCGCCACGGACGCGGTTTGACTGGCCGACTGCAATGCCTCGTAGTGCTTGGCTGACAAAATCACCGAGTCGATGCGGCCATCTTTTTCAATGAAGACCGGCCCGTCCTTGGCCTGGGCGCAGACCGCGCCGAAGCGGTTTTTGGCTTGTGTGGCAGTGAAGTGCATGGATGGCTCCTGTTGCTTGATGGCTATTTTAGCTAATGCTTAGGTGAGTGTCATGAAGTTTTCGTGGGTGCATCCTCTAAGATCAAGCATACACACACTATATATAGAGCACCCCATGGCACAACCCGATTTCCAAGAGACCGACAGCAGCCTCAAGGGCGTTCGCATCCTGAGCGTGGCGCTGAACCTGCCCGGGCCCGCCGCCCTGATGCGCTTAGCCGCCATGGGCGCCAAGTGCAGCAAACTCGAACCGCTGCCGCCCGCCGGTGCGCCCAAAGGCGCGTCCTCGGACCCCATGGGTTTGTACGCCCCCCACGCATATGCCCAACTTCACACGGGTGTGAAAGTGGTGCAAGCCGACCTGAAAACCGCCAAAGGCCAAGCCCAGCTGCACAAGCTCTTGGCCAAGACCGACGTGCTGCTGACCTCGTTTCGCCCTTCGGCCTTGAAGAAACTGGGCATGTCCTGGGCCGACTTGCACGCCCAATTCCCTGCCCTGAACATGGTCAGTATTGTGGGTTCGCCCGGCGCGGGCGCGGAAATCCCCGGCCACGACTTGACCTATTTGGCAGCGAATGGCTTGGTGACTGGCCTGGCCCTGCCCGCCACATTGTTTGCCGACATGGCCGGGTCGATCCAGGCCAGCGAAGCGGTGCTGAAAACCTTGTGGCAACGGGCCAAACCGGGCCGCGGCCACGGCAAAGGCGTGTTTCAAGAGGTGGCGCTGGAAGATGCGGCGGGCTACTTGGCCCTGCCCCGGCACTGGGGCCTGACCGCGCCCAAGGGCTCGGTGGGCGGCTCGCATGCGGGCTACCAGGTGTATGCCTGCGCCAATGGGCGTGTGGCCGTGGCCGCCTTGGAGCCGCACTTCGCGGCCAAACTTTTGCACATCGCAGGCCTTGAAAAAATAAAAAACATAATAAAATCAACAACTTACGTAAAACGTGATCCAATGTTGCTGCCCGCCACGAAAGCCAAGCTGGCGGCCTTCTTCGCCACCCTCACCCGCCGACAGATTGACGCCTTGGCCACGCAGCATGATTTGCCCTTGGTGACCATGGCATGAAGCGGCAATAAAGTGTCAATTTAGCTTGGCATTGATTTTGCTCATTCCTGGACATCAGTTCACTTCATGGAATACAGCATGACACCCCAAACTACCTTGATGATTTACAACACCACCATGTCCGCCCAGGATTTGATCGCCAAGGCCGAGCAACTCGACCATGCCGGTAAAACCCACGAGGCGCTGGAGTTGTACCGTCACTGGTTGAAGCATGACCGTACCCACAGCAAGTACACGGTGTGGTTCAACTACGGTTGGTTGCTGCAAAAGCAAAACATGTTGGACGAAGCCTCGCAAGCCTACGACCAGGTGATCCACTGCTATGCAGACCACTTATCGAGCACGACCGCTGCTTACGCTTAAAGCCAACAAGCTGTTTGACCGCCGCTTGCATGGCTGACACGCAAGCGACGCAGTCCATCAGCGGGTCTTTTTAGGCGGCAAACCGGTGTGCTGCGTCAGCACCTTGCCGGGCGCAGCCTTCACCCGCCCCTGCGTCACCGGCGACGTCTTGGCTGACGCCGACGTGCTGTTTTTGCGGCGACTGCTGGTGTAGCCCTCGGTGTTGAGCGGCTGAAAACGTGGGATCAAGTGCTGCTTTCCGTTGCCAATCAGGTCCGCGTGTCCCATGGCTTTCAATGCCTCGCGCAACAGAGGCCAGTTGTTCGGGTCGTGGTAGCGCAAAAACGCCTTGTGCAATCGACGACGCTTTTCGCCACGCACGATATCAACCGCCTCACTCTCGCGCCCGACCCGCTTCAAAGGGTTCTTGCCAGAGTGATACATCGCCGTGGCCGTGGCCATGGGGCTCGGATAAAAAGTCTGCACCTGGTCGGCGCGAAAACCATTTTTCTTCAGCCACACCGCCAAATGCATCATGTCTTCGTCACGGGTTCCGGGGTGCGCTGCGATGAAGTAGGGAATCAGGTATTGCTTTTTGCCCGCTTCGGCGCTGTACTTGTCAAACATCTGCTTGAAGCGGTCGTAGCTGCCAATGCCTGGCTTCATCATCATCGACAGCGGGCTGCCTTCGGTGTGCTCGGGCGCGATTTTCAAATAGCCGCCCACATGGTGCTGCACCAACTCTTTCACATACTCGGGGCTTTCCACCGCCAGGTCATAACGCAGGCCTGAACCGATCAAGATTTTTTTCACGCCACGCAAGGCACGCGCTTTGCGGTAGAGCTGGATCAGCGGCGCATGGCTGGTGTTGAGGTTTTGGCAAATGCCGGGGAACACACAACTGGGTTTGCGACACGCGGCTTCAATCTCGGGCGTTTTGCAGCCGATGCGGTACATGTTGGCTGTCGGACCGCCCAAGTCACTCACCACACCGGTGAAGCCGGGCACCTTGTCGCGGATGTCTTCAATCTCGCGCAGGATGGATGCTTCGCTGCGGCTTTGGATGATGCGGCCTTCGTGTTCGGTGATCGAACAAAACGTGCAGCCACCAAAGCAGCCGCGCATGATGTTGACGCTGAAGCGGATCATCTCCCAGGCAGGGATTTTGGTCTCGCCATCGTGACCGCCTTGCGCATCCGCATAACTCGGATGCGGGCTACGGGCATACGGCAAATCAAACACATGGTCCATTTCAGCCGTGGTGAGCGGAATGGGTGGCGGGTTGATCCAGACATCGCGGGCGGTACGCCCTTCGCCATGCGCTTGCACCAAGGCGCGGGCGTTGCCCGGGTTGGTCTCCAAGTGCAGCACACGGTTGGCATGGGCGTAGAGCACCGGGTCGCTTTTCACCTGCTCGTAGCTAGGCAAACGGATGACCGAGCGGTCGCGCGGTGGCACTTTCAGTTTGCCTTGACGCAGCGCCGGGTTGGGCACAAATGTCAGAGGTGATGTGGTGAAGTTGGCCGCATCCGCCACGGCTTGCGCTTCGTCTTCACGCGCACAGGTTTCGCCTTGCGCCTTGGCCTGGTCGCTCACCATCAGGTAAGGGTTCACATGGGCTTCAATCCGCCCGGGCGTGTCCACCTCGGTGCTGTCAATCTCAAACCAATCCTCAGGGGTTTGACGCACCATGAACGCGGTGCCGCGCACATCGGTGATTTGTGCAATCGGTTCTTTGGCCGCGATGCGGTGCGCCACTTCCACCAGCGCCCGTTCGGCGTTGCCATACAACAGCAAATCCGCTTTGGCATCGATCAAGATCGCGCGACGCACCTTGTCTTGCCAATAGTCGTAATGCGCAATCCGCCTGAGCGAGGCTTCAATGCCACCAATGATGATCGGCACCTCGGGGTAGGCCTCGCGGCAACGCTGGCTGTAGACCAACACACTGCGGTCCGGTCGCTTGCCACCTGCGCCGCCGGGCGTGTAGGCGTCATCGCTGCGGATTTTGCGGTCCGCGGTGTAGCGGTTGATCATGGAGTCCATGTTGCCCGCGGTCACACCAAAAAACAAATTGGGTTGGCCCAGTGCTTGGAAGGCGTCGGCGCTGTGCCACTCAGGTTGCGCGATGATGCCCACGCGAAAACCTTGGGCCTCCAACATGCGCCCAATCACGGCCATGCCAAAACTCGGGTGGTCCACATAGGCGTCGCCCGAGACCAAAATGATGTCGCAACTGTCCCAGCCCAGCTGCGTCATTTCGGCGCGGCTCATCGGCAAAAACGGCGCCGTGCCAAAACGCGCTGCCCAGTATTTGCGGTAGCTGGTCAGGGGCTTGGCGGCGCGCTGGAAAAAGGAGACGTCCAGAGGGGCATTCATCAGCCCACGATTCTAGTTGGCGGGCCTGCTTTGAAGGACTGACAAGGAAAATGGCCTTGCACTACCGAGGCATGCTGCACAAAAAGACGTGACATCCACCAATGCATGTCGTAACATACAAACATTGCTTCAACCAGGAGCCTGCTGTGCCGCTACACACTTATTCCAGCCGCGATTTCACCCGCGATGTCTCTGCCGCCAAACGCGCCGCCGAAAAAGGGCCCGTGTTCATCACTGACCGGGGCCGCCCGGCCTATGCCTTGCTGCGCATCGAGGACTACTACAAACTGCAAGGCCAGCCCACCGAAAGCCTGTTGGACATGATGAACGCCATTCCGGGTGGCGACGGCATTGACTTCGAACCACCCCGTTTGCAATTGACCATCGAACCAACACAGGGCCTGCAAGCAGACTGACCATGTTTTTGCTCGACACCAATGTCATTTCAGAACTGCGACAAGGCAAGCCCATCCAAAACGCCCAGGTTCTGGCCTGGGCCAAGGGTCAGATTTTTGATCGGTTCTTTTTGTCTGCCATCACCATCCTTGAACTTGAAAAAGGCGTGCAAGCGCTGGAACACAAACAACCGCCACAAGGCCAGGCGCTGCGACGATGGTTGGACGGCGTGACCGATGTGTTTGACGGCCGCACCATTCCTTTTTCTGCCAGCATGGCCAAGCGCTGTGCAGCACTGCATTTCCCTAACGCGCTTTCAGAGCGCGACGCCATGATCGCCGCCACCGCCCTGGAACACCGCTTCACCGTGGTCACGCGCAATCTCAAAGATTTCCAAAGCACGGGCGTACAGTTGCTCAATCCATGGAAAGCCTGAACATTCCAAACCTGCCCCGCTCCCGCACCGATTTGTTTTTGTCCTTCAGCTGGCTGGGCCTGCAAGGCTTTGGCGGCGTGTTGGCTGTGGTGCAACGCGAACTCGTCGACCGCAAACAATGGATGTCTTTGGCTGAATTCGCCAAGGAATGGGCGCTGGCGCAAACCCTGCCCGGCCCGAATGTGGTGAATTTGTCGGTCATGTTTGGCGGCAAACACTTTGGCCCCAGCGGTGCTTTTGCCGCACTCAGTGGTTTGCTGTTCTTTCCAGGCCTCTTGATGTTGGCCATCGTCTTCACCTTCCAAGCCTTTGCCGATGTGCCTCTGGTGGCCTCGGCTTTGCACGGGATGGGGGTGGCGGCTGCGGGCATGGTGATGGCCGCCGGTTGGCGCTTCATGCCCACCTTGCGGCAACACCCCATCGGGTTTCCGTTGGCGCTGGGTTTCGCCGCGTTGAGTTTTGTATTGGCGGCGCTGGCGCATTGGCCCTTGGCCCATGTGATTGCCTTGGTGGGCAGTGTGTCGTGTGGACTCACCTGGTGGCGCTTGGTTCCCAAGGACGCGTCATGAGTTGGTGGTTGTGCTTCAGACAGAAAGTGGCTGCATGACTTGGCAACTCTGGCTCGAGTTGCATTTGCACTTCTGCATGTTGTCGCTGCTGGCGGTGGGTGGTGCCTTGGCCATCGTGCCTGAGATGCACCGTTACTTGGTCAACGATTTGCAGCTCATGAGCGAGACCGCGTTCATCCAATCGGTGACGCTGTCGCAAATCGCGCCGGGCCCCAATATTTTGCTGGTAGCCGTCATGGGTTGGAACATCGGCTTGCAAAGCGCCGGTGGTTTTGAAGCCGGTGCGGCTGCCATCGGGTTTGGTTTGTTCATGGCGCTGGGTTTGCTCACGGCTGCGGTGTTGCCCTCCTCTCTTCTGAGCTATTTCATGGTGAAGTGGTTACAGGTGCACCAACACGCCCGCAGTGTCCGCGCCTTCAGGGCTGGCATGGTTCCCTTGGTGATGGGTCTGATGGTGTCGGCAGGTTGGGTGCTGCAAACAGCCAGCAATCCCAGCATGGATTGGCGCTTGTTGCTGATCTGCGGCCTCAGCATGGTGTTGGTGTTGAAAACACGCTTGCACCTGTTGTGGCTGATGTTGGGAGGTGCCGTGTTGGGTGCCTTGCTGGGTTTATGACAACCGTTGCCGCACCGTTTCAAACAAACAAATGCCGCTGGCCACCGACACGTTCAAACTCTCCACGCCACCGGCCATCGGAATGCGCACCAGTTGATCGCAGGTTTTGCGCGTGAGTTGACGCATGCCATCGCCCTCGGCACCCAAGACCCAAGCAGTCGGGATTTTCAAATCCACCTCATACAGGGTTTGTGGCGCATCGTCACTGGTGCCAGTGATCCAGATGTTGCGCTCTTTGAGTTCATTCAAGGTGCGGGCCAAATTCGTCACCATGAAGTAAGGCACGGTGTCAGCCGCACCGCTGGCCACTTTGGACACCGTGGCGTTGATGCCCACTGCGTGGTCTTTGGGGGCGATGACCGCGTGCACACCCGCGCCATCGGCCACGCGCAAACACGCGCCCAGGTTGTGCGGATCGGTGATGCCATCCAAAACCAGAATCAAGGCCGGTTCATCGGCGGGCAAGGCTTCCAAGCACGCATCGAGGGACTTGGCGATATCGATGGCGTAGACCCGTGCCACCACACCTTGGTGCCCGTGGCTGCCAGCGAGTTGCGCCAAACGCGGCCCGTCTGACTCCACCAACTTGACTTTGGCCTCTTTGGCACGCTCTTGAAACTGGCGCATCCGAGCATCGCGGCGTGTCGGGTCAATGAACACCTCGATGACGGAGGCTGGTGCGG
>Ga0247831_1001368_pt1 | contig 46339 bp, 58 predicted proteins | sample LaCruzMarch2015__9_FD_192406 | JGI IMG/M metagenome (GOLD analysis project Ga0247831, IMG submission 192406) | Freshwater microbial communities from meromictic Lake La Cruz, Castile-La Mancha, Spain - LaCruzMarch2015_1m | ecosystem: Environmental > Aquatic > Freshwater > Lake | place: Spain...
CCCTTTTTCCTTAGACGCTTTGCCTTGATTCCAAAAACGGCTGAAGCAAACTTTGCCAATTACGCTCGCCGCTCAGGTCGCTGCTTTGCCTTGATTCCAAAAACGGCTGAAGCAAACTCGCCTCGTTGGGGTGAAATCCCTTTAATCGCTTTGCCTTGATTCCAAAAACGGCTGAAGCAAACTGTTTCGAGGTGGACACGATTGAATGTTTCGCTTTGCCTTGATTCCAAAAACGGCTGAAGCAAACTGAAATCCGTTTCCGAGTTAATTCGATGCTAGCTTTGCCTTGATTCCAAAAACGGCTGAAGCAAACTCCACGCTGGCCATGATTCCCTACCGACTGAGCTTTGCCTTGATTCCAAAAACGGCTGAAGCAAACTCACACCGCTGCCGACCATGTGAAGCGGGAGCTTTGCCTTGATTCCAAAAACGGCTGAAGCAAACTTGCAGAAGCGCGACATGCTGAATGGTCTCAGCTTTGCCTTGATTCCAAAAACGGCTGAAGCAAACTACCCGCCGAATGGGCTTTCCGAACCCGCCTGCTTTGCCTTGATTCCAAAAACGGCTGAAGCAAACTAAGCCGAGGATCACTGGCCGTCGTTTACTAGCTTTGCCTTGATTCCAAAAACGGCTGAAGCAAACTACGTGTGCAATGTGGTGCAATGTGTGACAAGCTTTGCCTTGATTCCAAAAACGGCTGAAGCAAACTCGCTCAATCGCGCACCATTCTTGTTAGGTAGCTTTGCCTTGATTCCAAAAACGGCTGAAGCAAACTAATGATCGACTACGATGACCGGTGCGACGAGCTTTGCCTTGATTCCAAAAACGGCTGAAGCAAACTCACTGCTTAAAAGACGCCTCGAAACCGTCAGCTTTGCCTTGATTCCAAAAACGGCTGAAGCAAACTCGTCTCGCCGAAATGGCCGCTGGTCGAGTGCTTTGCCTTGATTCCAAAAACGGCTGAAGCAAACTAGATAAGCATAACCCGCTCTGCGGGTTGGGTTTGTCACCATAATTGTAGTTGGTCAGGAAGTTCCTCAGGGGGAACCGTCTTGGCTGGCGCGCCGTGGAGCACGAAACTTCGCTCCCATTGGCATCGGGTGACAAAGATCATCCTGACGTTCCCCTCCGCCGGAAGGTGTGCCCTGACACGATCTGCGTGGGTCTCATGCCTAGCGTTCGATACGCAGGAGCGCGCATAAAAACTCCATTGCAGCATTTTGAAGCCATCGTCTTTGAGCCACTCGCGGAAGTCATGAGCTGCCTTGCGCTGCGGTTTCGTTCCGACTGGAAGATCAAATGCAACTATGAGCCAGCCCACTTTGTATTTGTGGATGTCCAAGGTTGATAGAGGCCGGGGCGCCTCGTAGTAATTGCGCGGCGCAAAGAGCGGACAACCGCCTCTACAACTGCAACCACGGAAACGCTCGCGCCGCGGTAGGTGATCTTTTGCCTGCAGACTTCAGTCATCCAACGCTTAAATCTTGCATCTACTTGAGGTGACATGGGCAAACACTCCTTAATCCACAAGGCCACTCGCTCGTCCACGAGGGGGCGAAAGGGCTCCATCACATCGTAGGCGAGCGCAACAGCTCGCTCGCGCTGAACGTGCGCGATACCCCAAGTGGGATCGATTCCTACGGCAAGCAACCTCTGAAGGACGACCGACATAACCACGGCGTAACCGTAGTTGAGCAGCGCGTTGGCTCCGGCCATGCGCCGCCGACGGCGAAACTCCTGGTCTTGCAGAACATGGGCAAACACGGTCCAGAAAAGTCTCGCGCAATTTGCTTCCTTGAATGGCTTTGCGCCCAGAGCCGCTTTGCGCAACGCCTCGATTTGCATGTCGCTGGCGCCAACGTTCAGGGCCGCTTGCAGTTGGTTGCGGCACTTGGCATCGATTGTCGCTTGCCACAACTGGCTCCGATGTCGGGGAGGCAGCGAGAACTGGGCCCGGGTCAAAAGCGTGTCGCTGGAGCGATTAACTGGAAGCATGACCGAAACCGGCTTGAAGTTGCGACAAAAGATCAATGACGCGCCAACGTTGGCTGCTTCTGTCAGTAGAGCCGAAGTGATGGTGCAGTCGAAGGAGGTGATGATAATGCTACACACGTCCTGAAGAGGCAGTGACTTGGTTTGTTCATTAAGAGAGCAAACCAAAGACCCATCGCGGCAGGTGAGTCGCGCACTTGGCGAGCCAATGTCTACGATGTGGAAAGACACGCCTTGCTACGTTCAATAATCGGCGCCGCCGCACAGCAAAGACTGAATTAGAGCCACTTTATCCTGTTGAAGTCTCTTGAGAGCAACTTCTCGCCAAGATGCCCCGCATTGGTCTGGCCGTGCCAAATCGAGCGTGACTCCTCGCTTGCTGTTCTTGACCGAACAGATGCGCCACAATCCTCGGCGATCTTCCGGCCCCGTAGATAAGCCGATAAGCATGCCATTGCGAAGCACCCGCGGCGGTTTGCCTCTGTTGGTCTTGCGAATTGCCTGCAACCGGTGCCAAACCTTGTGGAAAGGAATGATCTGGGGCTCTGGGTCCAACGCCACCCCGAAGTTGCCGTTAATAACGAGCACAGACTTGTTGGCCTTGAGCTTTGCCGAGTCCCCATCCGGGGCCAGACCCAGGAGTTTGCCAACCTTTTGCGTGTCGATCTTTTTGGGTCTTGTTCCGTCCGCCTGCCGCATCCGTTGCGTTATCGTTGCCTGCCCGTCGACAACCTCAAGCACACGCCATGGGTTTTGCTCGGCCACCAGACCACTCATTTCCGCCGGCACATGCTGCACTACGCGGCGCTCAGCCAAGCGTGTGGCAATCTGCTGCTTGAGAAACGTCGGTAAATCGTTGAGTTCCAGTTGGCCGTCTTTGGAAATTTTTATCTGCGGACCGAAAAGTGTTTTGGCGCATTTCTGCTCGGCCGACGACAGTCGGCGCTTAACCAAGAGATCCCACGCCCCGCCATCCCGGGGGAGGAACCGATCAGCCAAGGCCAGCACGCACGCATCGAGCGCATGATGTAAATGCGTGATCTTTCTGATTTCTGTTTTCGGACGCACCCGTGCCTGGCCGTTGTCGTCTGGATCGTCGGGATCGAGCACGTCCGCGTTTGCTGCCGCCAAGCAACCAAGGACACCCCAAGACCGGCGGACCGTTCCAGTCACGCTGCCCGGCAACGAGGTGATGACAGGCTTTTTCTTCGAGTTGGCAAACTCGGCCTCGAGCATCTGGGCGCCAAGGCGCACCAGTTGCGAGGTCTGGGTCAGGTCACGTGGCGTGAAGGTCTTCTCCACGTAAGCGAGTAACTCGAGAAGCTCTTTGCGCTTGCGCTTGCGGCGCACGTCGTCGTCGTGGCCGCGGAAGGATTCGAGTGCTTTGACGTCTGCCAGATACTCCGCCCGCGTCTTAACCGACAGATTGGGCATACCCTCGACACGCTGGCCGCCGCATTCCTCGATGAAGCGCAGAGCCGTGCGCTTGCCCTTCATCTTGTTGACTTCAGCGAAGGTAATGACCAAGGAGTCCAGGCTGTCACTGGGTCGCTCGCTGCGCGGGATGATGTGGTCCTTGTCCACCCGGCGGTGGAGAAGGTCGAAAGCATCAAAACTTTTCCCTGTGTAGGGACACTTCCAACCAAGATCCTCGGCGAGGCGGGCTTTGCGGATGAGCCCTGCCGTGATGCGCACGTTGTGGCCCTCAAGATCCTCCTCGAGCTTTTGGGAGACACTCTTGAAGTTGGAAAGACGCTGGCCCAAATCCTGAGCCACCTGTTTGGCCTTCTTGCCCGACAGATTACGCAGATCACGGTTGACCTCGATGGCAACCCGCTCGATGGCATCAGCGTTGCCGCCGGCATAAACCTCGACGATCTGCGAGTGGAGCCGCCGCAGGATCTTGAGCCGGTGGCGAACCAGGTGATTATTGGTCTGATCGTCCAAGGCGCGCTGCAACTGCGCCATGCGCACGGCCTCGGTCCGGTAAAGTGGCCCTCCCTCTTCCGTGGGATGCCTGTCTGTGGCGAAGACGAAGTCCGATGCCTGTCGCATGACCTCGCGGGTGAACGGCGCCCGACCCGTCGGCCGGCGCACCCTGAGTGTCCGTTTGAGCAAATCAACATCCGGCGCCTTGGGCTTCTTGCCTTTGCCTTTGGCTGTTGCCTGCTGCATGACAAGGGCCGCGACAATCGATCGAGCCGGTTGTCCGCCAAAACCAACAAAGTCCTCGATGCTGATCGCTTTCTCGCGCCTCAGGCGCCCCAAGACCTTGCCTTGGTCAGCCGGCGCCACCGTGGCGAACAGGCCGGCCCAAGGCTCTTTGGCAATGGCCTTCTTGACCGGGTCCAAAATTAGGGCCTCGTCGGCGTCAGGATGCAGAAGCAACTGATCAAGGTTGTCGGTTGCGCCGCCGGTGAGGGAGCGAACAGCCGACTTGAAGCTGCCTTTGGTCATGAACCCCGCGGAGCGCATGGCCTCATCCAGTTGCCGGCGCTGCCCAGCATCAAGCGAACGAACAGCGCCATCACCGGCTGCCACGCGGACATTGGCAACCTGCATGGCCCACCGGTAGCGAAGAAACTCCGTGCAGCTCTTGGCCGGGACCTTGGAAAGCTTTTGCGCGTGTGCCGCAGCTGCCTCCTGGTTGGCGCCGGCCGCAAGGGCTCCCTGATAAGCCTGCTCGAAGGTCAGCGGGCACGAGGCAATGATGCGGTTGTCGAACCGAGGGACAAGCTGCCCGAAGAGCAGGCCGCCTTGAAAACGCAGTGGAAGCTGGATGTTGGCGCAGCCGGCCAGACCCCAATCCTCGAGCAAAGCGGCAGCGAACTTACCGTCGCATCCCTTGAGCTTGCCGACGTGCGCCTCGAGGATTTTGCGGACCTCCCTCTCGACGTGTTCGCGTGGGAAGGCCGCATTCATGGCTTTGGGCCGCTCGAGGCCGCCGAGATTGCAGGATATTTTGCTGCCCAAAGGATCGAGCCCGCAGATGGCGCACCACGTTTCGCACATGCTCGAGGTGCCGAACTTTTCGTAGAGAGCCATGGCGTTGCCGACCTTCTCGTGGTCTTCCTGCTCGGAGACGGCATCGTTGTCGCTCCATTTACGGTTGCCGTCGTAGCCGCGGTTATGGGCATACCAACGCAGAACGTCCCAAAGCTCGGGCCACGTCAGCAGTTTGCCTCCTCGCAATACCCGAGCTGCCAATAGCCAGGGCGCCGCGTGGCCGCCGCCCGGGCGGTGCTTGTCGGCAATCTGCTTGTCGGACATGACGCCAAGGTGCTTGAGAAGCAGTTCGATCCGGGCGATCCGCGCCCGCGTGGAGCGGATGTGCCGGCGCTGACGGCGGAAGGCCCGGCGCTGAGAGGCAAGGCAGTCATCGGCGGCGAAGATCACCGTGCCGCAACCAACGATGGCCGGCTTGCCTTTGGCGTCGGCTGACAAGACCGCCCAACCAATCGAGCTGTGACCAACGTCGTAGGCGAGCTGTAGGGATGATTTGTTCGAGGGACTTGACTTCATGGGGGGTGGGGATTAAGTAAAGGCCGGAATCAAGACAAAGTCAGATAGCGCAATCCGCTTCCCTGTCCGCTCCGCGGACACATCGGCATAAAAGCGTTTTCTCAAGAGCCGAGGCCTCAAAACCTCGGCTTTTGCTTTTTTTGGGTTGTTGCAACCCGGCTGAAGGGAAATCTGCGACATGGCAATGCACCTTTATGTTCAGAGAGCAACTGAGGTGAAAGGGCAAAAGGCAGAAAAAGTGCGTCATAAAGTGGGGGCAGAAGCCAACGTGATAATGTTCAACGCATTAGCGAGGCGAGGCGGCAGGCCTGATGGCGTTGGCGAACCCGGCGGCAGGGGCGCCTCACGGGCGAGCCGGTCGACCCGCTCCACGAGATGGCGGCCCGTCGTCGGCCTCGGTGGAGCCTGCAATCTTGATCGCTCCCGAATGGTGCAGGCTGTATAATTCAATCATGAGCGGGTATCTCAAAGGCAGGACGGCTCTGGGCGACGTGATCGCGGCCGAGTTGGCCAAGAACCCCAACAGTCCGCGCAACAGGGCTAATAGAGCGGTGGGGCTGACGATGGGGTGCGCTATTACAGCTTGAGCAACTACGACGAACTATGAACACCGCGCGACCAGTTGCGACCGTGCCGCAGTGCCTAAGCATTACGCAACTCATGGAGCGCACCGGATTGGGGCGCACGACCGTAAGCCAGGCCTTAAGCCGCGGCGACCTCGAGCACTACCGGCTTGGCTCCCGTGTCGCCATCCCCGAAGCGGCCGCCGTGGCTTGGTTGGAATCGCACCGGATCAGCAAGCAACCACGTTTGCGGCGCCGCGTCACTCTCACCGCAGCATGAGCGCCCGCAAAGCACCACGAGCACGGGACGCCACCGCCTCGAAAGCGTCCGGCAAGGCCAAGACCGCACCGGCTAAACAAAAGCCCGCCACGGGTCAGCGTGGCGTGAGGAACGCGCCGCCGCCTTTTGACCACGAGGTCGCCGGATTGCTCAAGCAGCTGGTGCTGGATGGCGCTGCGGCATCGGCGGCGCCGCCGGCAATGCCGCGGGATGATTCCGAAAAACGGGGCAAGGATGGTTTCACGCCCACCGAACGGGCTTATCTTGAAGAGCACCAGCCCGCGGAGGACAACGCCCGCCAGGCGAAGTTGTTTGCGCACCAGGCGCAACGCATGGACGAAGGGCAGACAGTGGCAGCCAACACGACCTCCGAGCAGCTGGCCCAGAACACCGCGGCGTTGTTGGAGTTTGCCGTGCGTTTGCGCATGGCGGCCGAAGACCGGGCGCATACCCCGGCAATGCCAGGCTGCGAGGATCCGTTGGTCTTTGCCGAGACGGTCGCCGGTTTGATCCCGCAGCTGGTTCGCGCCACGCACTTGCTGGTGGAATTTCTCAATGCCGATTGCGATGCGGGGGGGCTGGCCACCGAAGAAATCAACGCGGTGCGCTGCTTGATGGAGAGCTGGCCGGATTTTTACTTCCGGCATGCTGGTGCCCAGACCATCCAAACAAAGAAATACAAGCCCGAGAAACTGCAGATCGGATCAAAGCTGCCTTGGTATATTCATCAAGGAAAGGGGGATCCGGTGCAATCTCCTTACGTTATGGCGGCTATACGCACCTTGCAGACTGTTTATTCCAACCTCGTGCGGTTTGCGCTGCAGCCGGCTGGCACCAATGGCAAGGAGAACCCGTTGCGGACATGGGTGCGCAAGAACGACATCAAGGCATTGAGCAAGTTTACTTTGACGATGCGCTATGCGCCGGAGCAGCACCGGCTCAAAGCCATGCGGGAACAGGAACGCATGTGCCCAGGCTGGACGCCGCCGAGTTGGCTATCAGCGACACACGAAGACGAAACCCTGCGCGAGTTTGCGGGACGCCACTGGTCGGACGAGGTTTGCTACAAGATCGTTGAGCACATCGACAAATACCAAGAGCAACTGCAAGAGGACGGCGCAGTCGTTGAACGTCGCATTGACTTTATTGCTTGGGCACCGGCGCTAAAACAAGTCTTGGAGGGCGGCGCCAACCCGCCGGCGCCCCGCTCCGCCCGATAACATTCGCGCAGTTCCCCGCCGATAGACAACTTTCGGGGGGAAGGTTCCGTTTGCGTTGAGTGGCCATAGATTCGAGGTATGAATTTAATGCCGTCGATCAAAGCTCTGGACAAATTCACCCAGGAAATGGGCGTGTCGCCCGGGACTGTGTGGCGATGGCGGAAGCAGGGAATTCTGGAAACGGTCAATTTGCACGGGCGTCCCTACGTGACGAACGAGCAGGCGTCACGCTTCGTAGCGCGGGCCGCGGCTGGCGAGTTTGCCAAGGTTAAGCCGGTGCCGACGCCTCCGCGCAAACGTGTCGAGCGTGTAGTGATCGGTTCCGATTGCTCAATCCCGCGGACTTAACTGGTGGGGCCGCGCCCTCAGGCGCGCAGTTGCAGCATGGTGGTGTGTTGGCCAGGACGTTAACTGGCGCCGCCGGAACAGGTCCTCCGACAACTTCGCCTGGCGGGCGTTGTCCTCCGCGGGCTGGTGCTCTGATGGTGCGCTATGGGGAGCCGGTGCCGGAGCGGATGCTCTTTGATTTGCGGGGCTTGTCGGGGGTGGGCCCGGCGCTTAGTTTCGGACCATGAATCGTTGGCGGCCGGTGTTGAGTTGGGTTTGCCTGCTGGCGGGCGGCTGGGGCGTGGTGATTTTGCTCCTGGCTTCGCCGATCACGGCGGCGATGTGGACGGATGGGGCTGTCTTTGAGCCGTGGGAGCTGGGCACGAGATTCTCCTGGGCGACGAATCTGGTGGGCGCGATCGGCGAGTCCTGGCGTTGGTTGCTGGCGATGGCTTTGTGTGGGGCGCTGGCGGGGCTCGGCGCGTATCTGCAGCCGCCGGCGGTGGAGCCGCGGCCGCGGCGCGGGGACTGGCCTAAATCAAAACCATGAGCCGGCCCATGGTCCGCGGAGGATATTGCCTTCCAGATACTCGGTTGGCAAGATTATAGTCCCGCATCGTCGGCAGCGCGGACGGTGGGGTTTTCGGGGTGGAGCAGGGGATACTCGAGGACGGTGCTGCTGCGCCGGGTCTTACTGACGACCAGGCCTCGGGTGACGGCGTCTTCTATGCATTCGCGGGCCATGCCGCCGCGGGTGAGCTCGGACTGGGAGGCGAGCCGCCGGAGCTCGGCGTCGATGTGCTTGGGAATGCTGGTGGAGATGTAAACTGACTTGCTGCCGGGGCCGTGGTTACGGGGTTTCTTTGTGCGTTTCATGGGGACAAAATACCAGTGCCGCAAGAATCTTCAACTTTCTTAAGTTTTTCTTGTCAAGAACTCACAATAATGGGATTAAGACCCCATGGCAAAACTCGTTCCACTGACTGTGACGTTGCCGGAGGATGTCTTTCATCAGATCCATGACCATGCGCGGAGCCAGTATCTGAGCCGATCCGCGGTCGTCCGGCGTTTAATCATCGAGGAGCTGGAGCGGCGCAAAACGGCGCTACTCAATACGGAGTGCGAGGTGGCGGCATGAGCGACTCGGCCGTCCTTTTTATTTTGCTGGTGGCTTTCAATGTGGCTGCGGCCGGGGTGCTCTACTCATTCGAACGCTTGTTTGAAAGGGGTGGCAAGTGAGCCAGGCTGCGACGATGGAGCGGCCGGCCTCGAGCCGGACCTGGGCGCCGCGGCTGGTGGCCCGCCGCCGCTTCATGGTGCAGGGATTTTGCCCGCTGACTGGTGCCTGGCGCGAGCTGGTGCATGCGGAATCGGCCGCGGGCGCGATCGCCGCATATTGCGCCGAGCACGCCATGCCGCCCGACAACTGCCAAGCGTGGCCGGATTGACCCCACCCGCCCCTTTTTCTTTTTTTGTATGTCAAATCAGCACACGGAAACATACAGCCTGCCGACCTGTTTCAGCGTTGCTGAGCTGTGCCGGCGGACCGGCCTGGGACGCACGACGGTCAGCCAGGCGCTGAGCCGCGGCGACCTCGAGCATTACCGGGTGGGCTCTCGGGTGGTCATCCCGGAGCCGGCCGTCTTGTCCTGGCTGGAATCTCACCGGATCAGCAAACGTCCGAAGTTGCGCGTGGCATGACCGACTCGTCGCTTATCCTAGCGGCCGCCCGGGCTGAACGCGCCTCGCCCGCCTTCTCTTTTTTTTCTGAGGAGGAAAGGGAAGCCAGTGAAAGGCTGGCTCAAGCTGGTGAGTTCACCGGGGAGCGGTTGTTCCGGGATCGGCCAGGCATCTACTCGGCGATCGTCCGGATGGCGGCCGAGGGTCTGAGCATCTCGGCTGCGGCACGGGCGCTCGGGGTCAGTCGGAACACGGTCGTTGCGGTGCGTGAGCGTGAGGGCATTTCTATAGAGCAGGATAAAAAGGAGTTGATGAAGATGCTCGGGACGGCCCGGCGCCTGTCAGCCGAGAAGGTGATCGAGCTGATCCCGGATCTAAAGAGTGCCAAGGACGCTGCCATCACCTTGGCCGTCGTAGTCGACAAGTATGCACTGCTGGCCGGCGAGGCGACGAGCAGGGTGGAGCGGGTCGAGGTCAAGCCCGACCAGGTGCAGGCCTACCTCGATGCGTTGCCGGTGGTCGATGCGGAGTTCGAGGTCATTTCAATGGGTGTTCCCGCGGAAACGCCCGGACAAAGGGCGGCCGGCCTTGAGGGCTCGGTCGTCGGGCTGCTCGAGGCCTCGTCTGATCTGCAATCAGATGTTATCGGACCTGCTAACAGTGTGCAAGCGGGTGAGGGCACCACTTCTCGGACCACTGACGGAGTGCCGAGCGTGCCTCCCCCCGGTGCCGGTGAGGGGGGCGGGGGGGGTGCGGGCGTCGGCGATGGTGCCCCCCGGTGGATTGATTCGGAAAACCAGAATTTTGGGCAAAGGGCCCATTCTACAGAAGACGCAACCGCATCGGTTGCTGGCGAACATATAAGGGGCGCCGGCGGTCGGGGTGAGGGCGGCGATGTGGAAGGCGGCGGTGCAGCTGGGGGGTTGCCCGGCGCCACGACTTTATGCAAACGCACCAAAAAGAAGGGGGGCCCAACACCGGCCTCATCACCCCGGAAACCTACCTTGAAGAAGGCTCCGATTTCCAAAAAAAAGAAGGGGGGCTCCGCGTGTTGAGCCCGGAGGGCATCCGCAAAATGGCTGAGGCCCTGCGCCTGCGACGTCCCGCGGCCGCAGGGCGTCTGGCCGTCGAAGTGCCTGAGCCGCCCGAAGACGCCCCGCAGTGGCAGCCAGGGCCCGCGCCGGAGGTTCCAGTCGAAGAGCTTGATGACGACGTTGCCATCTACGCTATCGCCCGGCGCCATCACTTCAACCGCCGCCTGCTTGGCTGCGAGATTGAAGGCAAGGCCGGGATGATCAACGTCGCCGTGCGCGACAGCGCCTTCTACCGGGCGGGCGAAAAGTTTGCCGTCCAGCTCAACGACACCGGCTCCTGGGAAGCCGCCCATCACCGCACCGTTGCTCTCCGCCCATGAACGCCCCTGACTGCATCCTCTGCGTCGAATACGGCAAGACCCGCGAAGCCGCCTTTGTGCACGACATCGGCGCCCTTTGCGTCCCCTGCAACCGCGACGTCATGGATCTGGTCGAAGGCCTCTACCGCGTTCACTCACTCCGCCCCATGACCAAAGACGAAAGGCAAATTTACCATGGCCACCAGCAGCACTGACCCCAAACCCACCGCCGCGAAAGCGCCCGACGTCGCCCGCGAGAGCGACGGCCGCCACCAGCTCGTCGGCTATCTCGGTTGGAAGTCCATCCTCGAGCGCCTCGCCCGCCGCCCATGAAAAAAATGAACCGCCTCCCCATACAAATCGAACCCGGCACCGTTGGCTACGAGCAGCTCGACTGCGTCGGCTTTAATCGCGCCCTGGATGCCTGGGCCAAGCGCCGCGGCATCGTCTGGGGCAACCCCTTCCGTCGCAGCTTCACCATCCCTCAATCGAAAAGAAAGACCCCGCCATGCGCATCCGCACAGTAAAACCCGAATTTTGGGTCCACCCCGTCATGAGCCGGCTGGCCTACGACACCCGCATCCTCGCCCTCGGCCTGCTCAATCTCGCCGACGACGAAGGCTACTTTGACGCTGATCCGGACTACATCCGCGGCGCCGTTCTCTTCCGCGAAGATTCGTCGAACGTTCGACGAATGCTCGACGAGCTGTCGCGCAGTGAGTGGATCGACCTCTGCGGCAGTCCTGACCGCCCGATTGGACGCGTGACCAACTTCCGCAAGCACCAAAGAGTCGACCGTCCGCAACCCTCTCGTCTCAAGCAATATGCGCTCGTCGAATCCTCGACGAACGATCGACGAGTCCTCGTTGATCAATCGACGCAGGATCAGGGAACAGGGAATGGAACAGGGAAGGGAAGGGATACCCCTATAGTCCCCGCAAGCGGGGACGAGGCACCATCGGCTCCGCCCGCTGAAGATCCCAGCCTCCTCCGAGCCAAAGCCATCTTCCGCATGCGCCCCGGCACCCCGCTCGACCGCTCCCAAGCCCGGGCGTGGAAGACCAACCTCGCCGCCGTTGCCGCCACGACCGACGACGAATGGCGCCAGCTCGAGTCCTACTACTGCGACGTGATCGCCAGCCGCGACGACTACCGCCGCAAAGACCTCGCCACGCTGCTGAACAACTGGTCCGGCGAGCTGACCCGCGCCGCCGCCCATTGCGAGCGTCACGGCCTCGCCTCCGGAAATTCGCAAAAAAAAGAAATGGGGGGCCCGCCCGCTGACATCTGGCACGCCGCCCTGGTCGCCCTTTATCCGGACATCGATCCGGCCACCATGCCCTATTCCCAGTGGTCCGACATCCCCGAGTCCCTCCGCCGAGAGATCCTCGAAGTCATCGCCGCCGCCGAACGAGAGGAGGCCGCATGACGACCGAGAGCTTCCTGGCCTACACCGCCCTCATAGCCCTCATCGCCATGATTCTCCTGGTCATGTTCGACGACGACGGAGGCGGCCCTTACGCATGAACACTTTGCCCCTGACCCATGGTGCGGCGGGAGATCCGCCGACCGGCCGCCACAATACTGTGCACCGCATGAAACAGGCAGGGGCAATCCCTTCACACCCATGAACCCCATGCCCACCCATCAACTCGGCCGCATCGAGTTTGTCCCCTACGACAAATTCCCCACCGGCACCAACCCCGCACCCAGCGCCCTCGAGCTCGCCCGGCTTTACGACCGCGCCGCCGAGCAAGTCGCCCTCCTGGTCTACGCCCTTCGCCTGAGCACCCCGCGCAACCAACTCGCCCTCGCCGCCCGCGAAGCCGCCCTGGCCGCCGTCGAATTCGACCTCCAATCATGAGCCGCACCCACGACGTCACCATCAGCGCCTTCGACCTCGACCGCTTAGAGGCCGCTCTCGACGCCGCCCACAAACGCCGCGACCACCTCGAGCAAGCCCTCCACCGCCTCATCGACGCCGCCCACCAGCGATTCCAGCAACCCGACGCCATCTACGACTACGCCCGCGTCGAACTCTTCACCGCCCTCGAGCAAGCCCGCAACGTCCTAAAATCTCAAATCTCCAATCCTCATGAACCCCGACCTTCAGCGTCTTGAAAAAGAGAACGCCCACCTCCTCATTATCGTCCACGACCGGCTTGAAAAAATCCGGCGCCTCGAACGCGAGAGCGAACTCTACCGGGACGCCCTCCGCTACGTCGCCGGGCTCGACACCTCACAAGACGCCAGCCCGGCCCAGTGCAGCGCCGTCCTCGTCGCCATGGAGGCTTTGCATTCTTGCAACTCCGACCCTCTGAAATCTCAAATTTCAAATCTCCAATTCCCATGAATCCCGACCCCAACGCCATCCCCCTTTGGTCCCAGCCCACCGAAGCCGGCCTGATCAGCAGCGTCCTCAACGGCGGCACCACCGCCCTCGACGCCGCCATGGAACTCGTGCACGACGACTGGTTCTTCGCCCCGGTCAACGCCACCGCCTGGCAAGTCCTCAAGACCCTCAGCGCCAAGCGTCAGCCCATCGACCTGCTCACCTTCACCGAAGGATTCCGCCAGACCGGCGAGCTCGAGAAGATCGAAGGCGGGCCCGGCTTCATCGCCGCCGAATACACCCGCGTCGAATGCTCCGCCGCCACCGTCAGTCATTGGGCCGACCAGCTCCGCGACTACTGGCGCCGCCGCGAGATCCACCGCATCGGCGTCGAGCTCATGTTCGAGGCCCGCAACTTCCAGCGCACGAGCGACGAGATCCTCGACACCAGCGAGAAAAGCCTCCTCGACCTCCGCCTCGACACGAAACAAACCGGCCTGCAGCACTGCGCCACCGCCGTGAGCGAAGCCGCCGACCGGATCGAGCAAGCCTACAAAAAGCGCGGCAAGCCCATCGGCATCGCCACCGGCTTTCACGACTTCGACCGCATGACCAGCGGATTGAAACCCTCGCAGCTCATCATCATCGCCGCCCGGCCGAGCATGGGCAAAAGCGCCTTCGCCACAAACATCGCCGAGCACGCCTGCCTGGCCGACAAAGTCCCCACCGCCCTCTTCAGTCTCGAGATGGGCGCCGCCGACTTGATGGAACGCGTCCTCTGCACCCAAGCCGGCGTCAAGCTCCAGCGCATCCGCGACGGCTTTATGTCCAAGACCGACATGCAAAACCTCGGCGCCAAGCACGACGAAATCAGCCAGGCCCCGCTTTACATCGACGAGACGCCCGCCCTGAGCATCGCCGCCTTCCGGGCCCGCGCCCGCCGCGCCGTGGCCAAATACGGAGTGAAGCTCCTCATCGTCGACTACCTCCAGCTGATGAAAGGCTCCAGCAAACGCGCCGCCCAGGACCGCCGCCTCGAGATCGACGAGATCAGCAGCGGCCTCAAGCAGACCGCCATGGAGCTCGGCGTCCCCGTCATCGCCCTGAGCCAGCTCAACCGCGACGCCGAAGAACGCGCCGAGCCCAAGCTCAGCCACCTCCGCGAGAGCGGCAGCATCGAACAAGATGCCGACGTCGTCGCGTTGCTGCACCGCCCCGAGCGAGTCAGTCACAAGGAAGAAGACAAAGGCAAAGCCGTCCTGATCCTGGCCAAGCAACGCAACGGCCCCGTCGGCCGCATCGAGCTCCTCTTCGACGCCGAGATCACAAAATTCAAAAACAGCACCGAAAAACTCTACAGCAACAAAACCGAATCCCGCCAAGCCACGACCAGCAAACCCACTTACCAACCCAACAACTTCAACGACACCGACGGACAATAACCATGAGCCACCAAGAAACCATCGCCCGCATGAACGCCGAACTAAACACCACCGAAGCCTGGTCCCGCCGCTGGCAGATCGAGCGCGATCACAACGAGCGCCTCAGCGCCCAAGCCACCATCATCCGCACCGGAGTCCACGACTTGCACCGCCGCGCCGTCGAACGCTACGCCACGCACCAGCAGGCCGCCGGCCAGGCCCGCACCGCGAATGACGCCCGCCGGGCCGACCTCGGCGAAAGAATGTGCAGCGTGCAGAGCGGCATGATTCGAGCCCTCGACGACGTCCTCCAACTCCTCGACCAAGTCAGCACCGAGCCATGAAGACCCTCATCCTCACCTGCACCCGACGCAGCGCCTTCGTCAGCGGCTACGTCGACGGCCTCCTCGCCTGCATGCCCTCCGAGTATTTTGCCGGCTGGGCCCACCTCGACCACGAGAGCGACATCGCCCGCGGCCGCGGCAAGCTCCTCACCAAAGTCCTGGCCGACTCCACGGCCGACGCCTTCCTCTGGATCGACGACGACATCGTCTTCACCCGCGACGACTTTGAAGCCATCGTCCGCGCCCCCGTTGACATCGTCGGCGGCCACTACGTCCTGCGCCACGACAGCAACACGCCCTGCTACGGCAAGCTCGACATCGAGCTCGCCACCGATCCCCGGATCGTCGCGGTCGACGTCATCGGCACCGGCTTCCTGCGCATGACCCGCCGCGCCCTTGAAGACATGCGGCCCCGCATGCCCGTCTGCGACAGCTTCACCCACTGGTTCCCCGCCGGCATTTACGACGGCAAATACGAAACCGAAGACTACGCCTTCTGTCACCACGCCTGGGCAGCCGGCATTCCCGTCTACGTCCACCACGGCGTCCGCCTCGGCCACGTCGGCAGCCACACCTTCCGTCCGCAATGAACATCACCATCCTCATGCCCGTCTGGAACCGCGCCGCCACGCTCCGCCGCGCCATCGAATCCACCACCGGCCAAGGCGCCGACCAATTCGTTATCATCGACGACCACAGCACCGACGGCAGCTACGAAGTCGCCTGCGAATATCCTGGCATCACCGTCCACCGCCATCCCGAAAAAAGCACCGACCACCTCCGCGCCCTCGAGCCCATCGTGGAAAGCCTGCAGACCGACTATGTCCTCGGCATCGGGGCGGACGACTACCTTTATCCCGGCTGCATCGCCGCCCTACGCCGCGGCTACCTCCACGCCCAAGGCGAGAATCCCGGCGCCATCTTCGCCGATTTCGACCACGTCGACAGCCAGGCGCAGCTCCTGCGCACCGTCCGCTACAGCCCCGTCATGGTCCACCTGCCGCCCGAGAATTATCGCGCCTACATCGCCCACAAAAGCGTCCGGCCCGAATGCGGCGTCGCCAGCCTGATCCGCCATGACTTGTTGGTCTGGCTGCAACGCGAAGGCTACGCCGCGTCCGGCTATTTGTCCGACGTCTGGGGCTTCATGCTCGCCGCCCTCCGCGCCGGCGCCGTCTACGTCCCCGGGCCCTACGCCGCCTTCACCACCCGCGCCGCCGAGCCCAGCTTCAGCGCCCGCGGCACGGCCAGCCCCGCCGAGCGCGAGCGCATCGCCCGCGAAGGCACCGCCTTCCTCAACCGCCCCGCCATCGCCCCTTACGCCCAAGGCATCAAATGGCCCGGCTGAGAACTTTATGAACTCCTTCACCGGACCCCTCCCGCGCCATCGCTACCTTTGGGTCGACAGCGCCTTCATTTACAAAGAACCCCGCGGTTTCATCCCCGCCGTCTGGTTTGCACTGGCCAGCTGGCCCGGCCGCGCCTGGGGCTGCACCGTCGTCCTCGAGTGCGGCGCCTGCTACCGCAATCTCCCGCCGCACGCCCTGGCCTTCGACCCCGAGCCCGCCGAATTCTGGACCATCTACGACGCCCAACGCTGGGACTGCTACGGCTGGAAATGGAGCGCCAACGCCTACCCGTATCTCGACAGCCAACGGGTCATCGCCCGCCTGAGCGACCTTAAGGAATGCAACGGCGACTACCTCTTCAGCGTCGCCCCGGCCGACGACGGCTTCAGCGCCGAGCCGAGTCAGAACAAAGAATTCACCTTCATCGCCCTGGACAACGGCCGCCTCACGATCCAGCCCACCGACTACGTCCTCTTCGCCGACACCAGCTTCACCACCCCCGAATGGCCCACCGGCATCCGCCGCCAACGCGACATCCACAGCTGCGAGTGATTTTCACCGACCACAAAGTCCACAAACCCCCCGAGATCCTCGGCAAAGACGCCGCGGGAAATGTCCTCGCCCGGTTTCCGGACGGCGTGCGCCGGCTCACCGCCGACCAGCTCACCGAATTCCACCGCCGCTTCGAAGAGCGCATCGCCCTCGAGGAGCAAGATCCTTACCGCTACGGGTATGTCATACCCATCTGGTCCACCGCGGACCAACAATTCGCCGCCCTGCGCGAAGAATTTCCCGAAGGCGTCACCGAGTTGCTCATCCTCGGCGGCAATCGTGCCTCGAAGTCCCGTTACCTCGCCCGCCGGGCCGTGCAAATCATGGTCGAAAACCCCGGCGCCCGCGTCTGGTGCCTGCAATCGACCGAAGCCTCGAGCATCCAGAACCAGCAACCCTACATCTGGGAATATCTCCCCGCGGAATGGAAGCCCGCCGCGTCTGGCAAAATGCGCAAAGGGGTCGTGACCAATATTACCTACTCACAAAAAGGCGGATTCACGGAAAACTCGTTCGTCCTACCCAATGGCTCCCAGTGCTGGTTCAAATTTTACAGCATGGACGTGAAAGCCATAGAAGGTGCCGAGCTGAACTACTGCTGGGCGGACGAATTGGTCGAGCCAGCCTGGATCGAGGCCCTGCGTTTTCGTCTCATCACCCGCAACGGCCAGCTCGCCGTCGGCTTCACCCCGATCCTCGGCTACACCGACACCGTGGCCGAATACCTGGCCGGCGCCATCACCCTCGAGGACGCGCCCGCCGAGCTGCTCACCGACCTCAAGGGCAACCCGCTCCGCGTCCCCCGCGTCCAGCAATGCAGCAAGCCCACGGCCCGCGTTGTCTATTTCCACACGGCGGACAACCCCTTCGGCAACTACGAAGCGATGAAGACCGAGCTGCTCAAGTCGTCCAAAGACCGCGTCCTCATGCGGGCCTACGGCGTGCCGACCAAGAAGGCCGCCAATATGTTTGCCAAATTCAACACCAGCGTCCACGTCATCCCCCCCGACCGCGTGCCCAAGGCCGGGGTGAATTATCACGTCGTCGACCCGTGCAGCGGCAGGAATTGGTTTATGATCTGGGCCCGCTTCGACCACGCCGGCCGCTGCTTCGTCTATGACGAGTGGCCGAGCCAGGTCCGCGAAGTCCCCGGCGTCGGCCTCCCCGGGCCCTGGGCCGTGCCCGGCGGGAACAATCCGGACGGCGCCCCGGGCGAAGCGCAACGCTCCTTTGGCTTCGGCCTCAGTCATTACAAGCTCGAGATCGAGCACCTCGAGCTCAAGCACGGCCGCGACCTCGGCCTCCATGAGCCCGTCACCATCTTCGAGCGGCTCATGGACAGTCGCTACGGCAACAGCGCCACCGTGGCCCGCGAATCCCCCACGACCCTGATCGAAGAATGCGCCGACATCGGCCTCGATTTCACCGCGGCGCCCGGCGATTCGATCAAGGAAGGCGTCACCATGATCATCAACTGGCTGAGCTACGACGACAACCAAGAGATCAGCGCCCTCAACCAGCCGAATCTTTACATCTCGAGCAACTGCAAAAACATGATCTTCGCCTTGAGCCAATACACCGGCGACGGCAACACCAAGTCCGCCGGCACCAAGGACGCGATCGACGTCCTCCGCTATCTCGTTCTGAGCGGCGCCAGCTACGTCGACGCCAAAGACCTCGAGGTAAAACCGGCAGGCTCTTACTGACTCCCCAACTGAAAACCGAACACTGAAAACTTCTAAACAAATGACCAAACAACTCCTCAAACGCGCCGACCTCCTCGAGTGGCTCGAGATCAGTCCGGCGACCTACCGCAAATGGATCGAAGCCAAGTTGCTCCGCCCGGTGAAACTCAAAGGCATTAAAAAGAAATGGTTTCGCCGCTCCGACGTGATCAAAGCCCTGCAGTTGGAGGGAACGCTATGATCAAAAAATCTCAGATGAAGTGCAACGCGACCAAGCGCACGCCCGGCCACGCGACCAAGTCGCACGCCGCCGCCAGTGATTACGGCGCTGCGCCGAACGAAAAGTGGTCAAGGCCTGCGCCGGCGGCGAAGAGAAAATCCAACAAAGTGAAATGGTAAACCTATGAACAAGAAAAACCCCGGCCTCTACGCCAATATCAACGCTCGCAAGAAAGCCGGCACCAGCCGTCCGAAGAGCAAAAGCACCGTCAGCCCCAAAATCTACAACCAGATGAAGAAAGGCATCGGCGCCTTCAGCCCGAAATGATCTTCCTCCGCCGCCTCTTTCGTCGCTGGCGCCGGCCGCCGCTCGACCTCTACCCGCTGCCGGACGACTTCGATCCCAGCCAGGCGCTCGCCTTCACCCGCGAGAGTGCGCCGCCGGTCTGGCTCGCCGTGATGTCCGCCATTCAAGATCGCCTGGCCGACGCGACCAACCTGGCCAGCGCCATGGCCACGGCCAAGGAGCCCGGCTACCAAGCCCACGCCGCCGGCCAACTCTGCGCCCTGGTTGAACTCTACGACGACCTTGAAGCCAAGCGAGTCGAAGCGATGGCAGAGCACTTGTAGCCAAGGGCAGTTGGCAGTTTTTAGTTTTCAGTGTTCAGCCGATCCCACTGAACCACTGAGCCGAGGCTCGGCGAGACGGCGTCTGAGCAATCACTGAACCACTGAACACTGCAAAGAAGCGCTTCTTCGCGCTTCTTTATGTCAGCCCGCGCCCGTTGCGCCGCGGCCGCCTCGCAATTGCGCGTCTCCCCCCGCATCTCTCGCCCCGCATGGATCAACGGCAACGCGTCAAAAATATGGCAAGGCAGGGCGTAAGCAATGCGGACTGCATTTATTCCCCAGACGGTCATGTTCCTTGGTCCATGCTACGGGAAGGTTTCGCGCAGGTAAGCGGTCCTCATCAACCCTCTGCGCCTTCCCCAATCCCATGCCACGCCGGATAAAGAAGGCCGCGGCCAAAACGTCCATCCTGGTCGTTTGCTCCGACCTTCACTGCGGATCGTCCGTCGGCCTCATGCCGCCGGATTCCGAAAATCTGGCCGGCAACACGATCAATTTCGGCAAGAACCATCACCAAGCCTGGCTCTGGGAATGCTGGCAAGATGCCCTGGCCCAAGTTGCCAAGATCGCCGGCCGCGATCCCTACGCCGTCCTGGTCAATGGCGACGCGACCGAAGGCATTCACCACCGGTCGCCGGAAGTCGTGGCCTCGCTCATCGAGAACCACTGCGCCATGGCCGCCGAAGCCCTCAAGCCGCTCACCGCGAAAGCCGCCGCCACCTTCGTCACCAAAGGGACCGAGTGCCATACCCATGACGTCGAGACCTACTTGGCCCGGCTGATCGGCGCCCAAGACGATGTGGCCCGCGAGAAGTGGCTGATCAACATTCACGGGTGCGCGATCGACGCGACGCACCACATTGGCGTGACCAGCCGCGCCTACCTCGAGGCCAGCGCCCTCTCGATCACCTTGGGCAACACCCGGCTCAACAGCGTCCGCGCCGGTCATCCCGTCGCCCAGGTCTATCTCCGCGGCCACCGGCACTGCGGCGGCGTCTTCAGCGACGGCTCCGGCCTGATCGGCGTGACCGGCGGCTGGCAATTCTTGACCAGGCACGGTCACAAAGTCGTCCCCGACAGCATCCCGCGGCCGAGCATCCTCATCCTCGATTGGCGAGGGAAGCCGCAAGGCGCACTGCCCACGCCCACCCACATCTTCTACAACCCGCCGGCGCCTAAAGTGACGCGGATATGACCAAGAAATCCAAGATCACGGCCGAGCAGATCGAGACATCGCTCTCCGAGTTTTGTCAGAAGTTGTCTCAATCGCCGGTCAAGCTGGACACCGTTCCTCCCGGGTGGTTCACCGTTGCCGCCCTCGCGGTGGAATTGGGCAAGGCAGGGATCACTATCAGCGAGCGCATGCGCAGGATGGTCAAAGACGGCGAGGTCGAACGCAAAGACTTCGTCATCCAGCTCGAGCAACGCACCCGCCCCGTCCCGCACTACCGCCTGCTCAAGAAGTGAAGCCGCCCTACCGCATCGCCCTGGCTGATCTGCCGGTGGCCGTGCTGGCCCTCGACGAGATTTGTTTCCCCCACGACGACCGCATCACCACGGCCGACAGCCTTTGGTGGATCGTCTGGCAAGATAAGACTCCCGTCGCCTACGCCGGGATGCGCCTGTGCAAAGATCCGCGCAACCTCGGTCTCGCCTTCCTCAATCGCGCCGGCGTCGTCCCCGGGCACCGGGGCAGGGGATTGCAGCAGCGTCTCATCCGCGCCCGCGTCGCCGCCGCCCGGCGCCTCGCCGTCAACGAGCTCGTCACCTACGTCATGATCTACAATGTCGCCTCGATTAACAGCCTGGTGAATTGCGGTTTCCGTTTCTACGTCCCCGCCACCAAGTGGGGCGGCACCACCGCCGTCTACCTCTGCAATGCCCTCTAAAATCTCAAATCTTCGTGTTCGCTATTCGTGAATAGCGGCTAATTCGCGCCACTTGGTGCGCGTCCGCGCTCGTTCCTCCGCCGCGCCCTATCATTCCGCGCCGCGTCCCCGTAATTCCCCAGGCATGCGACCCGCATTCTGCATTGAGCGACGCACGCACGGCACCAACTACGGCGCCGGCCACCCCAATGCTGTCGCGTTCTTGGACGCATAAAAACCATGTCAACGGATACACCACAGCAGGTGCTACCTACCGGAGCGGACGTCAGTGACGTCGATTTTGCCGAAGTCGCAGCCAACCTTGGGATTCAACTTAAGCAGCCAGCGCCCGAAGCCAAACCCGACGAAGAGACGCCCGAGCCAAACGAAGCAGCAACTGACGAATCCACCGAGCCAGATCCGGAAACGGACGAGGCGCAGGACCAGAACGACGAAGAGCCCACGACGGAGGACGACCCGGAGGAAACAGCCGGCGAGGAACCCGAGCCCGCGGATGAAGCCGCGGCGACCGAAAAGGTCGCCCCGGACAAAGTCCAACGGCGCATCGACCGGCTCACGGCCGAGAAGCACGAGTTGCGCGAGCAGCTCGACGCGATCAAAGCCGAGCTCGAGGCCACCGCGGCCACCGCCGCAGCCAAGCCTCCCATCGTCACCATGGACCCGGAGAATCCGCTCAGTGCCTTCTCAGACGTCTACGCCCTCGAGGCGGAGATTGCCAAAGCGCAGGCGGTCCTTGATTGGACCGACGACAACCGCGATGGCGGAACGGTGACGGTGAACGGCGAGGAGAAATTCTACGACGCCGACGCAGTCAAGCAGATCCGCCAAAACGCCAAGTCGCTGGTCAAGGCCGGCCCGAAGCAGCAGGAATACCTGTCGGTTCGAGCCCAAACCTTGCCGGAAGCCCAAGCGTTCTATCCCGATTTCTTCAAATCCGGCACGAGCGCCCACAACTTCCTTGCCGCCACGCTGAAGCAGTATCCGTTCATCACCAAGATTCCCGGCTGGGAGTTGGTGGTAGGCGACGCGTTTGAAGGGCAGCGACTTCGTATGGCCAGAGTCGAGCAGATGCAAAAGCGAGCATCGGTCGGCAAGTCCAGTAAGCCAGCACCGGCCAAGACGGCGGGCACGGATCGAATTCCGAACACCCCGAACCCGTCGGCCAGCCCGAAGGTATCTTCACCGGGCGCATCCCTGCGGCAGAAGGCCGAGGCGGCGCTCAAGGGTCGAGGCGATCGCGGCGCCCTCGAAGCATTCATGGAAGCCATCGTGTGATGACCTTCCGACCAAACTTCGAAACCAATATTTAGAAAAACCAAATACAGTGGCTGAGCTTTTAATTCAAAATCAAATCGGCGCCAGGGAGGACCTGGCCGATTTAATCGCAGTTGCAGACCAAAAGAGCACCCCGTTGCTCTCGATGGCCCGCAAATCCAAAGACCCGACCAACCCGCTCTTCAGCTGGCTGGTCGACAACCTCGAAGAGCCCGTCCTCACCGGCGTTCTCTCCAACGCTGACGCGACAACCTTCAGCAATCCCGCCGCCGGACGCCAGCGTCTCTACGGCCGGATTCAAAAGCTGCGCCGTCTGCCCAAAATCGACGATCTGGCCGAGTCAGTTTCTGACGTCGCCGGCATCGGCCGCAAACGCGAGATGGCGAGAGCCGTCACGAAAAGCCTTCAGGAAATCGCCCGGGATTTGGAGAGTGTGTTCTGCTCCGACCGCGACAGCACGGAACAGTCCGGCGCCACCCCCTTCACCACGCGTGGATTGGGGAGCTGGATTTCTTCCAGTGCGCAATCGGATACGGCCACAGCCGTCCCCGCCGCGTATCGCACCCCGGCCGCCTCGATCAGCACGACCGGCACGAGCAGCATCACCGACAGCACCATCCAGGCGCTGCTCCAGTCGCTCTACGAGCAGACCGGCAAGGTGAAGAGCTACACGTTGCTCTGCGGACCGAACCTCAAACGCCGCTTCACCGGGTTCCAACAGACCCAGTTTGGCACCGACGACACCGGCAGCTCCGTCCGTCTCTTCAACCAGGACTCCGCCGACGCGTCTTACTACGCCAAGGTCGATCTGTTTGTCGGTGACTTCGGCGAGCTTGTGCTCACCCCATCCCTATTTCTGGCCAAGGACCAGGTCGCCGCTTCGCAGCTGCGCCGTGGTTACATCCTGGACATGGATGCGGTGCACATCCGCTACAACCGGCGCCCGCGCTACATGCCCCTCGACGACGAAGGTGGCGGTCCCCGCGGCATCGTCGACACCATCGCCGGCCTCCAGGTCGATAACCCCCTGATGTTCGGCAAAATCGCCAGCACCGCGGATTAACACCTAACCCAAGGAAATCAGCCTTATGACAACTAACGCATTCCGCTCACTCCACGAGTCCCCTCGTGGCTACAACTACCGCTTCGTCATCGATCATACCGATTTGACGACATCGGCCGACAACACCGCCCAGGACATCACCCTGATCACCCTGCCGGCCAACTCGGTTGTTAAGTCCGCGGCGACCTACCTCAAGACCCCGTTCCAACTCACCGGCACGGCGGCCTACAACAGTAACGTCCTTATCGTCGGAGATTCCGGCGTTACGAACCGTATCATCGCATCGCAACAGCTCAACGTGAACGGCACCGAAGTGCTGGCAAAGGCTCACGCCTCGACCACGCCGTTTGCCTACGTTGCGGCCACCGCCATCGTCGCCAACTTCGCCTCCATGGCGGCGTATGACCTGGCCGAGCTCGACGCCGGGGAAGTGCACATCTTCCTCGAAGTCGCCCAGCTCGACACGCTGACCTGATGAAGTAGCACGCACTTTGCGCCCCTGGGCATGTCGCCAACTCGGCAGCAACTCATGGTGGGATTTAGGAAAGATCCCAGGGGCGCAACAGCGTGAAACTTCAAACAACCAAGGTAGGGCGGGACCTCCGGGCCCGCCGCGTCCGCCCCTCGGCTCTTAGTCTTTTAGTCTCTTAGTCTCTTAGTCTCTCTTCCAATGCTCGACTCTCTCGACGGTGAACTCGGCTTCCTGGTCAAAGAGGAACTCTGCCGCGGCTGGTATGCCCAGGCGGTCAACGCCAAGGCCCGCCAGCTCCGCATCGCCGCGGCCAACGCCCGCCTCGAGCACGCCCACATCGAAGGGGTAGGGCAGCACGTCGCCAGTATCGACGCCTTCAGCTTCATCGACTGGGAACGCCGCCACCCCGGCATCACCCGGCAAAAGGACTGGTGGAAATCTCTCCTCCGCGACAATCCGGAGTGTCGGGTCGAATCCAAGTCCAGCAAAACTCGGGTCAGTTTTGCCGGCCTCGACTGCAACCCCAGTGAAAACACCGGCATCTGCCCCGACACAGTGTCCAGTGATTCAGTGTTCAGTGGTTCAGAACTGAAAACTGACCAAACACTGAAAACTGAAAACTCCGCAAGCCTGCGGCCGGAGGCCGCATGATGGCGGCCGGCTACGACACCTCGGCCGTCCTCGGCGCCCCCGACGTCGAGACGATCCGCGGCTACCTGCTCAACATCCAAGAAGCTGAGTCCGACGTCGGCGGCTACCTGGACAAGAAGCAGAGGAATTACGAGACCCGGCACGCCCTTTGGAACGGACAAGACCCGAGCGGTCGCAAGAAGTCGCAAGCCATTGGGCGACAAGCATTTCCATGGGAAAACGCATCGGACGCCCGTGTGAGATTGGCTGATCAGATCGTAAATGAGAATGTTAGCTTGCTTTCTAATGCGTTCTTCCGGAGCAAGTTGCAACTCCAGCCGATCGAATCCGGCGACGCCGCCTCGAAGGTGGCCGCGGAGACCGCCCTTCGTTGGATGCTCTTTCAGCACGCCGCCGATGATCTGAGGAGGGAAGTGGAACTCGTGGCCCAATACCAGGAGATGTATGGGCTCGGCATCATGGCGATCAACTGGCGCCGGACCACCCGGACCGAGCGCAAGACGATCACCCTGGACGAATTTCAAGCCATGCTCGCCGAGACCGGCGACCCCATGATCCAGATCCTCCTGGAGAGCATCCTCGATCCGCTGCAGGAAGCGGACGCCGTGCGCATGCTCAAGGATCTGGTCAGCCCGGCCGCGGCCAAGGTGAGCGTGATCCGCGACCTGCGCAACACCGGCGGCGCCGAATACGACAACCCCTATATCTTCGAGAACCGTCCGGAGTTTGTCGCCCTCGAGCCCTGGGAGGATATTTATTTCCCCGCCCAAACCGGCGACTTGCAACGCGCCCGCTTCGTTGCCTGGCGCGAAGTGGTGAGCGAGACCGAGCTGCGCGAACGCATCGTCACGGCCGGCTACGACGAGGAATTCGTCGAGTCCGCACTCAAGCACAAAGGCGCCTACCGCCGGCCGATCCGCAATTACTACAGGCAAGAGCTGATCAACCTTGATACCGAGCGCGAGATGATCGAGCTCTGGCATTATTACGAGAAGCAGCACAACAAAGACCAGACCACCCGGATCACCTACAGCGTGCTGCACGAGAGCGTCTCGAACGTGACCGGCCTCTCCGAGCTCCTCCCGTATCATCACCAGCAATACCCCTTTGTCGAATTCTGCCGCGAGCGGGTCAGCCGCAACATCCTCGAAAGCCGCGGCGTCCCCGAGCTGGTCGAATCCCAGCAGCTCGAGATCAAGACCCAGCGCGACTTCCGCTCCGACCGCGCCAGCATCGCCGTCCTTCCCCCGATCCGCGTGCCCAGCAACCGCGGCAAGATCAACCTCGTCTTTGGCCCTGGCGCCCAGATCCCCGAGCGCCGGCCGAATGAATTCGGCTGGATGGAGCCACCCCGCTTTGACCAGGGAACGATCGAGATCGAGGCCAGCACCCGGGCCGACGTCGACCAATACTTCGGCCGCTTTGCCCAAAGCGTCCCGCAGCCTCTTACCATGCTGCAGCAGCAAACTCAGGTCGACCGCTGGCTCCGCAGCTGCAAAGCCATGGTCGCCCAGGCCTTTGCCTTGATGCAGCAATATATCACCGACATCGAATTCTTCCGCGTGGCCGGCGCCATGCCCGCCCCGTTCCAACTGACCCGCGAAGGCATCCAGGGCCGCTTCGACCTGGTCGCCGAATACGACGTGCGCGACCTCGACGTGGAGTTGCTGGCCAAGCGCCTCGACGCGATCACCCGCCTGGCTGTTCCCCTCGACGTGGCCGGCACGATTGACCGCGCCGGCCTCGTCCAATTCGTGATGAACGCCATCGATCCGTCCCTGGCCCAGAAGATCGTGCGCCCCCAGGAAGTGGCCACCGCGGCCGAAGCCGAAGACGAGCAGCTCGCCTACACGAAGATCGCGGCCGGCACCGAGCCGCCGCTCCCGACCGAAGGCATGAACGCCCAGCTCCGCACGCAGGTTCTCCAGGGCATTGTCCAGGCCAATCCCGCCGTGAGTCAGCGATTCCAGCAAGACGAAATCTTCCGCTCCATGATCGAAGCCCGGTTGAAAGCCTTCGCCTTCCAAGTGCAGCAAACCCAAAACGCCCAGATCGGCCGGGTCGGCGCCGTTCCCGCCCTCCAAGGCCAGATGATGCAGACCGCGGAGCCCACCGCGGCCGCCGCCTAACTTTCCCATGACCCCGAACGTCAAAATCCGCAACGTGGCCGGGCTCAACATCCCGCAGCACGACTACATCGCCTTTACCTACCACGGCGCGACGAACAACGCCCAGACCGTGACCTACCGCGAGGGCGGCGCCACCGGCACTGTCGTCGCCACCGTCACCTTCACCTACACCACCCAACCGCCGACCGTGGACAACACACCCCTGGCCACGGTGACCCGCAGCTAATGACCTACAACGCTCTAACCGGAGGCTTTGCTCCCAGCGCACCATCGGCCGCCGCGCCGCTGGCCCGCGAGGTGGGCACCTACGCTGACCTGCCGCTGGATTCCTCGGCGCCGGTTGGCTCGGCTTGGCGTGTTCTGGCTGGTTCCGGCATCCCGCTCTACAACCGGCATTCGCCCGGAGTCTACGTCCGGTCGGCTGCTGGCAACGTCAACCGCGACAGCGACTACACCTTCGCCGGGAAGGCCGCGCAGATCATCGTGATCAAGGAGGCCGCGCAATGAAAACCGTGACCGTCTCCAGCATCGTGACCAACGCCGCCAGCCGCGCTGGCTTGGATGGCAGCAGCATCGACAATCTGCCCACGACCACCAAGACGATCATGGTGGATAACCTTGCCAGCCACCTTCGGGATGCGTGGGAGTTTTACGATTGGCCCGACCTCACGCGCACCGAAGAGCGGACCACCCAGACCGGAGTGGACGAGGACATTTATATCGACCTCGCGCAAGCCAGCGAGACTGAGATCGGCGACGTGTTTAGCGTGTTTCAAGACAATCCGCATACACACGCAGCCCCGAGAGAAATCGCGTTCAGTCTCGACCTCGATAAGATCCGGTTGCCCAGCGACTGCCCCGACACCATTTACGTCAAATTCCGGCTGCCGCCCACGGTCATATCGACCGTGCTCGCCACGGCCCTCGCGCAGACGGTCCCGCAGATTTTGGCCGACTACCTCAAATTCTCCCTCACCGGCGACCTTTTGACCGAGGACGGTCAGCTCGACAAAGCGCAGGTCATGTATGGCCGGGCCGAACTGAGCATCGTCAAGGAGACCGAGAAATTCACCTACCAGCAAAAGCAAACCCGCCGATGGACCGCGCAGGTCTCGCAATACTAACCAACTACTAAAACCTATGGGCTTCCCTAACGTAAAAACTAAACCATCCACCGGCAATGTCATTGACTACAGCAGCAGCACGGCCGTCACCACGGCAGCCGCTGGCACGCAATCAGTTATGCCCGCTAACGCAAGCCGGACTTACTTAGTGTTCCAGAACATTTCCGACACGCTGATGCGCATCGACTTTGGACAAACCGCCTCGGACGACGAAGGCATTCAGGTGCAACCCGGTGGCTCCGTGACGTTCAATGCTGCTTGGGTGCCATCGCAGGAGCTTTTTGTCCGTTGCAGCAGCACATCCAAAAAGTTCGTCGCCAAAGAAGGAATCTAAAGATGAACCGCCTGCTCACCATCCTACTGCTGGCCGCCGGCACCGCCTACGGCCAGATCGACAACCCGCCGACCTCGGTCAATATCACGGACGCCACGGCGACCGGGCGTGCGGTGCTCACGGCGACCAATGCTGCGGCGGCTGCTACGGCGATCGGCCTTGGGGAGTGGAATCACGTTCAGTTTGTCCAAGTGGATGCTGGCACGGTTTTTGTGGATGAGGGAAGTATTCTGTTTTCTGGCAATGCCGCCGCCACCACCCGCACCAACCTCGGCCTCGGCACAACCAACGCCGTCACATTCGGCAACATCACGGCCACCGGAACCCTCGGAGTCAGTAACGCCGCCACCTTCGCCACCAACGTCACCATAAACGGCAACGCCACCCTAAACGGCGTGGGCAACATCGCACCGCATCAGACGGCGATCAGTGCGGACAGTTTGATGACGCGGGATTTAACCGACACGCGCATGGTTGACTACATTATGCACGCGCCGAATCGGTTTAGAGATTTGGCATACGCTATGGCCTCGCATATAAGCGGCCCCGGAACCGCTGTCCACGCTGGCCCCATTACCGAAGGTCGAATCAATGTGAGGATTGTAAATGGAAGCACCAACAGCTTTGCCTCGGTCAGAGTCAACAGGCAAGGGCCGTGGAACGGAACGGAGGGAACCTTTGGTATAGATTGGTCTCGCCCAATGAGTTTAGCTGTTATGGGCGCCAAGAACCAAGTAACCAACAACGTTGCGCGCGCTTTTTTGGTTTTTGGCGCTGGCGCAGGCGACAACGATCTGCCCACCAATGGCCATTGGGTTGCTCTTAACTGGGTTGATGCCACCAACGCTGAAGTTCTAGTTTCCAAGGCAAATGTAGTCACAACCAACGCCGCCACAATTACCACTTCGGCATCGCCATTAGGCTTCGGTTTGTGGATTGACCACAAAACCAACGGGACGGGCGACATTTATTATGCCGAAAGAAATTCCGCAACTAGCGCGGCCTTACAGAAACCAACAAACGCCACTGTCACATATAGCAACGGCCCTATGGTTGCTTCGACAAACCAAACCTGCTTTACGTTTGGACTAGTCGGCCTCTCCACCAACACTGGCGGAAGTTTTGAAATTGTCGGACTAAATAATGCCGTGTTTTTTGCCCCATGAAACTCCTACTCTCCAACAACCAGCTAACCCGCTACAGCAAAAGCGGCGACTACGCCACCACCACCGCCATCCCGCTTGACGGCGAACTGGCCCTCACCGCGCAGACCCTTCTGTCATGGCTGCAATCGCAACTCACCGAAGGCGAGTCAGTCGGCCAAGTGTTTTTGGAACCAGACGGCACGCACTCGGATTACGAGACGCAGGTGGACGCCGACGGCAACGAATCACAATCTGTGACTTCAAGCCGCCCCAAACTCTCCGCCGCCGTGACCGCGCACGCCGCCGCCGGGTCGCGCTCCGTGGTTTATTCCAGCGAGAGCCTGCCCACCGAACTGCGGGACGGCCTCTTGGCGGCATGGACCGCAATAGACGCAATGCCATGAACTACTGGCACCAACATTTAACGACCGTCGAGCGCGGCGCCCTCGGCACGTTTGCCAGCCTCGGCTCGGCGGCGGTTTCTATGGTCGCCCATGTCGAACTATACTTACGCGTTGCCGGGCTATGCGTCGGCCTCGCTGTCGGCGTGATCACATTACTTTCGGTCTACCATGACCTGCGGAAAAAACAGAAGGAGAACAAATAACATTATGAACAACTGGAAAACTACTACACTCGGCGTCCTCACGGGGCTCATCGCATTGGCCACCGGCGCCAAAGAATTTCTCTCCACCGGCTCGCTGCCCGACATCGGCCTGATCGCCGCCTCGCTCGCCGCCGCCTGGGGCTTGGTCATGGCCAAGGACAACAATGCTCGCGGCTAAGTTCATCGCCGCCGCTTTGGTCTTCGCGGCCTACCTGCTGCTCCCCGGCTGCGTGACGGTCGGCTACGACTTCCTCAAGCAGCAGGCCACGGTAACGGTTGACCCGAACAAAGGTTACAAAAAGTAAGCAATGTGGACGTGGATCAAGAGACTATTTGGCAGCAAGTCCGGCGTTACCCCAGCGCCGGCCTCGCCGAACTCTGCATCCGCATCCACAACGAGCTTCACCGTCGCGCCGCCGCTGACGAGCTTCGACGAGCGGAAAGTCTTCACGCCGAACAAGGGCAACCAGGCGATCAAGCCGGAGGCAGTAGTCCTGCACCACAGCGACGGCAGCTACCGGGGAGGCTGCGAGTGGATCGCCAGCCCGGCATCTAAGGTGTCCTACCACGTCCTCATCGCCCGCGACGGCCGCCGCACGGTGTTCTGCCAAGACGCCGACCGCGCCTGGCACGCCGGAAAGAGCAACTGGTTCGGCCGGCAAGACCTTAACTCATGGAGCCTCGGGCTCGCTTGGGAGGGCAACACTTATGACTACCCGCTCGGTGACGATGCCATGGCCAGCGCCATCGAATACCTCGTCCCGCGAATGAAGAAGTGGGGCATCCCACTTAACATGGTCGTCACCCATCAACAAGTCAGCCCAACCCGCAAGACCGACATCTCGCCGGGAGATGCAGACAGATTTCGGACGAAACTAAAAGCAGCACTGAACTAATGGCCATCGACTCTCCAGTCCAACGTGACGGCGACCAAGGATTCCTTGGCTTTGCTTCGCGCCTAAACCCGCTGACCCTGCCAGCGGGCATGCTGCAAGACAGTGTCAACATGCGCTTGGAGCGCGGCACGGCGCAGACCCGCAAGGGGGCCAAGCGGCTGGCCGATGCGATCAGCACAGCGGACGAACCGCTTACCCTTTCCTTTGACCTCGCCGCCGACAAGGCGATCACCTCGATCACCTTTAGCGGACCCACCGCGACCGTGACCACGGCTGCCGCGCACGGCTACAGTAACGGCGGCCAGGTCAACATCTCCGGCGCCACCGGAGCCGACGCCGCCTTCTACAACGGAGACTTCGCCATCTCCAACGCCAGCGGGACGACCTTTGACTACACCATGACCGGCACGCCGACCGCTAACGCCACCGGCACGCTGTTGGCCAACAAGGGGCCGCTGGTCAGGACGACCTACGGCGGCGGCATCTTTGCCTCTGGCGTCTTCGCTTCCCAGAATTACCAAAACGCCAACGAGTATATCGTGATGTGTGGGCCGAGCGAAGCCTACCTCTGGCGGAACACCAGCCCGACCGACACGGTGGTCACGGTGGGCTATCCCGGCGATGAGACCATTGAGCCGACCGACAATGTCTCGGTGGTGCAAGCCTTTGACCGACTTTACATTTTGCGGGAAGCGGCACAGACCGGCACGTTTGCCGAAGTGGGGCGCGGAACCAGCGAGGCGGGGGCGGCGACCATGACCATCGCCTCGCCGGCCATTGTCACAAGGGCTGCTCACAATTTGGAGAATGGCATGGCCGTGGTCTTCAGCACGACCGGCGCCTTGCCGACCGGCGTGACGGCAGGCACGGTGTATTACGTCATCAACAAGGCGACCGACACGCTTCAGATCAGCGCGTCCAGCGGCGGAGCCGCCGTTAACACCTCCGGCACTCAAAGCGGAACGCACACCCTCACGCCGGTCAGCGCCGTGGTCAGCGCCGCCACCGGCACCATCTTCAGCAAAAGCCACGGCTACGTTGTGGGCGACCGAGTCCGCCTAACTGATGGATCGTCGGCGGCCTTGGACGGGCATGAGTTTGATGTCGCTACCAAGACCGACCACACCTTTACCATTGCGGTTCCGAGTGGCACGGCCAGCGACCTAACTGCGGGGCTGCGCCTTCGCCGCGTCAAGCCGCCGATCTACTGGACCGGCACCGGCAGCTTCGTCCGTGCGGCGGGCGGCATTCCGGCAGAAGGTCCGACCTACAAGAAGATGCGCAGCGTGCCGTGGGCGGCCTACATTCAGAACCGCTTAATTATCCCTGACGGCCGCGACCAAGTGGCCATTAGCGACTACCTCGACGCCGACCTCTACGATCCCCTCTGGCAGTCCTTCCGCGCCGGCGCCGGGGGCAGTGATTACATAGTCGCCGTGCATCCGTGGGTGGAGAGCAGCGCCTTGGTCTTCGCCCGCAAGAGCATCTGGCTGGCCACGCTGGCCCAGTTCCCCAGCACAGACGGCAGCGGCTTTGCCATCGACACGGCGGCCGCCAAGCTGGAGTTGATCACCGACGAGATTGGCTGCTCGGCCCGCAACTCCATCGCCACGGCCGGCCGCTATGTCTTCTTCCTCTCGGACGCCGGTGTCTACCGCCTGGACACCCAGCTTGACCTCAAGCTGCGCGGCGACACCCGCCCGCTGAGTGCCCCGGTCGCCGACCAGTTTGAGCGCATCGACCAGAGCAAGGTGCAGCGGGCCTTTGGCCTCTGGCACAACAACCGCTACACCTTGGCCGTCCCGACCCTCGATTCACCGGACGACACGAACGATCTGGTCATCACTTGGAACGCCCTCAATGACCAATGGGAGAGCCGCGACATTTACGACATCGGCGTGGACGCCCTAATCGTCAGCACCTACAGCGATGTTCGCCGCGTTTTCAGCGTCCGCCGCACCGGCAAGCTCTACCTCCTCGACGAGAAGGCTGACGGCACAGACGACGAGCCGAGCGGCAGCAACGTGGACCAATACTCCGGCACAATTAAGACGCGCCGCTACAACATGGGAAACATGCACAGCAAGCGTTTCACCCGCGCCCTGAGCGATGTTGTCCTGCCCAATGCAGGCTCAGTCACGGTCAAGGCCAACCTCATCAACCCGGACGCCGAGATCATCCTGGGGCCCGGGCAGAGCAACGACACCGGCGTCGGCGATGATTACACGCTCAAGCAGCCAATCCGGCGCAAGGCCCACGCCGCCGAAATCATCTTTCAGACCAACCTCCAGCGTCCCGAGATTCGCAACGTCTCCATCGAGGCGGCACTTGAAGGTCTCCCGCAAACCGACACCCGCAACGCAGCTTAATTATGGCAACATTCACAATCACCCCGATCAAAACCTTTGTCTCTGGCGAGAACGTCACGCCGGTCAAGCTAAACCAACTTAGCCAGAGCACCGTGGCGCTGACGGCTGGGAGCATTGTGGCGGCGGACATTGCTTCGAATGCGGTGACCACGGCGAACATTTTGGATGCCAACGTGACTACGGCGAAGTTGGCCACAGTGACACAGCAGTCGTTGCTCCCCGCCGGTGCCGTCATGCCCTTCGCTATGAACTCGGCGCCTGCTGGTTGGCTTGCGGCCAATGGTGATCCGGTCCTGCGAGTTGGCACATACGCGGATTTGTTTGCTGCGATTGGAACAACGTACGGCGGTGGCAACGGCAGCACGACCTTTAACCTGCCCGACCTGCGCGGTATCTTTGTGCGTGGCAGCGGGTCGCAGACGATCAGCGGGACAACTTACAACAAGGCATTTGCTCTTAAAGAGCAAGACGGCATAAAGAATCACGATCACCAAATACGATATTCAAATATTGCCGCCGGCGGCGGCGGCGGCGCGATTCTCCAGGGGGCGGGCCCAGGGATATACGATGTCGGAATGGTTCCCGGAACCGCAGCAGACGAAACCCGCCCCGCAAACATCGCCCTGTTGTATTGCGTGAAGTTTTAAGCATGACCCCATGGCAAAAAGCAAAGCAATGGCAAGACGCCCACGACACAACGGACTTCTGGGAACTCCTCGGCGAGCATCTCTCCAGCGGCTACGTCTGGAACTCGCCGAAGGTTTTCCTGCTGGCCAGCGAAACACGCTGGAATGCGGAGGAGCAAACCTTTGAAGGCGGCGATCCCAACTGCTGGTTCGTGCGCCTGGCTGCTGCTGCTGGGCACGCAAATGCTGTTGGCGAGTTTCTGCGCGTGGCGCCGAAGCCGCACCAATATGTCGCATGGCATCGCCGTCAACAATTTGAGCCCCGCGTCTACCGCTGGGACAAGATCATAAAAAAAACAGGAGGATAAAACTATGGGAGGAAAAGGACCAAGCGCACCCGCGCCACAACCACTGCCACCGGCACCGGCACCAATCGACTACGACAAAATGGCCGCCGCGTCGATCCGTGTAGCCAATGCACAGATAGCCGCCGAAGAGGAGTCGATCAAGCGGCTTTACCCGCAATACACTGCGCTGCAATTTCAGACGGCCGACCAACTCGCTGGCAAATTAGACAACGAATATCTAAAACGCACGCAGGGTGTAGTCGGCGAGGAGTTGCAAGCAGCCTCGGCGCCCAATGCCATCGAGGCGCGGCTCCAGCAGGATGCGGAAGCGGAGTTGGCCCTCGGCCGCTCGCTGAGCCCAGAGCAGGAGCGTATGGCAACGCAGTCGGCAAGGGCCGGAATGGCGGCACGCGGCATGGCGACCGGGAACGCTGCGCTGGGCGCGGAGATCCTTAACCGGGACGCCTATGCCTCTGGTCGCCAGGACCAGCGGCGCGGCTTTGCGGCCGGCGTCAACCAGATGGACCTTGCGCGCAGACAGCGGCGGGTTGGTCTGGCGGGTGCTTACAACCAGCTTGACCCTTTCCGTCAATCGATCGGGCCGGCCTTTGGGCTGGGGCAAAGCACGCTGGCTAATACGACGGCGCAGGTGGGTGACATCTTTGGCGGCTCGCTGCGCACGGCGGGGGGCGTCGAAACCTTCAACACGAATATGCTCGCCTCGAACCGCAATTCGGTGCTGAACAACAACGCGGCGCTGCAGGGCGCTTCGATGCAGGCGGGGGCGATGAATAACGCGGCGATGATGGGCATGTTTGGGCAGATCGGTGGGTCGATCTTCTCGGACAAGCGGATGAAGAAGAACATCAAACCGCTGGGCCAGGCGGCGGGTGTGCTCGGGCTCAAGGCTTATGAGTTTGCCTACAAGGGCGAGGACCAGAAGCGGGTCGGCTTCATGGCGCAGGACGTGCAGAAGGTGCTGCCGGAGGCGGTGGAAGTGGTGGAGCACCAGGGCAAGAAGCGGTTGGCGATCAAGCCGGCCGTGATCGGTGCCGCCCTCGCGCAAGAACTTATGGCCCCGAAGAAGGCGGCTTAACCTTAACAGAATAACTAAAACTATGTTTCAATATGCACCTACAGTAAATGACCGCAGCGGGGAAATCCTCGCCTCGGGACAGCTCGGGGCCGCCCAGGCCAACGCGGCGATGATGCAACAGCTGGGCTCGGACATCTCGAAGCCGATCCGCACCGCAGGACGGGCCGTGGCGGGCTTCGCCATGGGTGGACCGGCCGGGGCGGCAATGGCGATGCAGGGCGGCGAGGGTGGCGGGGGGAGCGATGACAGTGTCCTCGGTAGCTTCATCAGCGCCTACGCCAACAACAAAGCCTTGGAGGCAAAGGGCACCGCCTATGGCGACTTCATGAAGCGGCACGGGCAGCAACTGGGCTTTGACCCCGGCTACCTCGAGGACTTCCTCAAGCGCGATCCCCGCGAGCAGGCGATGATCGGGGACAACATCATCGGGATGCAGAACACGGGCTCGAAGCTGATGAGCTTGAATTACATGAACCAACAGTCGAATGCCTTTGGTGGTCGGGGCGATGGAACGGGGGCCGGCGCAGGCGGCGGGGATAGCTTTACGTTCTAAGGAGACATTATGGCGGAACCACAAATCATGTCGGCCCAAGAATACGGACGCTCCGTGTTGGGCTACGCGGAGGGTCAATCGATCAAAGGCAAGGAGTTGGCCAAGTTCAGAGACCAATATGCCAGGTATGTGCAGTCGGCCGAAAAATCGTTCACTCCTACGACCGGGATGGCGACCAATGCGGTGTCGCAGGAGGTGACGCCTTACTTTATGTCGTCGCCGAATTCGGCGCAGCCGATGGTGCAACGGAGCTCGAAGCAACTCTCGAAGGGGAAGGATGGCAAGGCTTACACCTTCGACCCGCTGACGGGGGAAGTGGCGCCGGCTATAATCAAGGGCACGACGAATCAGTTTGAGATGGACCCGAAATCGAATGCCTTGGCCGATGCGCTGGCGCAGATGGCGGGTCCGCAGGGGGCGGCGGCGGAGGAACCAAGTGGGATTGCTTCTTTCTTTGGCTTCGGCGGCGGGGCGCCGGCGGCTTCGCCGACTCCGAGCCCGACGCCAGAGCCTACGGCGACTCCGATGCCGGCGATGGCGGGGACGAATGTTCCGGTGCCGACGGCGGCGCCGGCGCTTTCAACGCCGGAGGCGGTGCGGGCGGCCTTCCTGGCGGGGCAGATCAGTGAGGCCCAGGCGGTCCAGATGTTGCGTGGTGGGCGATAATAGCGTCCATGGCCCTCGCCGCATTCCAATCTGACCAGCAGGCGCTGGACTTTCTCTACGGGGGTCCGGTGGCGGACCCGCAGTTGGATATTGCACCGGAACCTCCGGTGGAGATGGACCCGGGGCCGGATCGGCTGGTCCAAGCGGCGGATGCCGCCTTCCTCAATGACCTCGATGCGCGGGGGGAACCGCGGCTGCCGCAGGAGGATGAGGATTTGCCGCAGACGCCGCGCCCTACCTTGGAGGCGGAGCAGACAAGCGGGCCGGGGTTCGGATCGGATGAGGAGGCGTTGGCCTTTCTCCAGGGGGCGGAGCAACGGGCGCCGGAGATTAAGCTGCCGGCGCCGCGGCCGACTCCGAAGCCGGTGACGACGCCGGAGGCGGCGGATGGGACGGATGTGACTTTCGATGCGAAGGGACCGGCGTTTCAATTTACGGGGTCGCTCGTCGTGGACCCGACCTCGGGACCGGAGCAGGGGCTCGATGGGATGGCGCCGGTGGCGCCGCGGGGACCGATGGCGGCGGCGCCCGGGGTAGCTGAGCCGGTGCTGAATCGGCGGCCGCGGCTGGTGCCTTCGGAGGGTGGGCAGATTGTCTTTGATCAGTCGTCGCCGGAGCGATTTACCCAGGGTGTCGAGGAGGCGTTTGCCGCGGGGATCTTGCCGCGGTCGAACTATGAGAAGATCAAGGCGGACGAGGCGAAAATTTTCAAGGTGATGGATGACCGGCGGAAGCTGGAGGAGAAGGCGCAGGCGGACCCTCGGCTCTTGGCGATCTTGCAGGGCGCCGGCCGCGGCGGGGCGATGACGGTGGGCGCGGCCGGGGGAGCGAAGCTCTTGGCGGCGGGTGCGTCAGCGGCGGCCTTGGCGACGGTCGCGGGTGCTCCCTTTGCACCGGCGGCGGCGGTGGTGGGCGGGGTGGCGGGCGCGATCGGCGGCGGCATTGCGGCGGGCGTGGGCTACGACGCGATCTACAAGAAGCTGGGCGAACATTTTACGGAATACGACGATGTGATGAAGGCGGCGGAGTTGTTTCCGATGCACAAGGCGGGGGGCGAGATGGGGATGGTGGCGCTGGCGCTGCCGGTCTCGGTGGCGCAGGGCGCCCGGGGATTGCGGACGGCTTTCCAGGATGGCGGGTTGCCGCAGGTGGCTCGGACGGCGGGGACGGCGGCTGGGCTGGGCGCCGGGACGGGTGTGGTGGCTTATCCGATCGATGCGGCGGTGCGGGGCCAGGAGATCACGCCGGGGGGATTTGCCGCGGCGGCGGGCGTGGGTGCTTTGACGGGTGGATTTTTCCTCAACAACCGGATGGCCAGGGCGAAGGATGTGGCGGCGGTGGCGGCGAAGATGAAGGCGGGCACGCCGCTGACGGCGGCGGAGACGAAGCTGGTCTGGGAGGCGCAGCCGCCGATCTCGGCGGCCATTGCCCGGATGGATACGGCGGGCGGGGTGCGGACGGGTCCGCTCGAGGTGGAGGTGCCGACGACTTCGGTGGCGGGCCTCGTGCCTTCGGTGGGCCGTGCGGCGGCTCGCGTGCCCTACCGCGTGCCGGTGATGCTGCCGGCGGGTGCAGTGGCTCGGGCCAAGGCGGACGTGCCACAGGCTTTGCCAGCGCCCGGGAAAGCGGCGGCGGCGGATGTTTCGGTGCCGCGGACGGCGCCGGTCAATGTCCTGCCTTCGGGGACGGTGACGATTCCGATGCCGGGGCCGGCGGCCTCGGCGGCCGTGGCGGTGCCGCGGGCGGTCTCGGCGGCGATGGCGGAGCCTTTTAATTGGGCGCTGGATACGGCGAATGAGCGGGGGATCGACCTGGAGGAGACGGAGACGGATAACTGGAATGCGCTGCTCTCGGAGCATTTGCAGATCGTGAAGTCGGCGATCGATGCGGGGGAGCCGGTGTCGGTGAAGGCGTTCCAGGTTTATGATTTGTCGGTGCCGTTCTATGACCTGGACCCGGCGACGGGGACGGCGACGCTGAATGCGCAGACGCTGCGGGATTATGAGGAATACCTGGGCGGGCAGGATGCGGACTATCGGGAGAGTATGGCGGACGCGGGTGCGGAGGAGTTGCTGGCGGCGGTGATCGACCTGGGCGGACTGCCGGCGCCGAAGTCGGGGGCGAAGCGGGCGGTGTGGTCGGGCGAGCTGAAGGCGCTCTATGAGGAGGCAAAGGGCGCGGGCAAGGGCAAGGGGGGCGATAACCAGAAGGGGGTCTTTATCAATAAGCTCTTCCGCCGGGATGGCATGGATCTCGATGAGATGGCCATGGCGCTGAAGGCGAAGGGCTTCCGGGTGGAGACGGAGGCGGACCTGATCGAGCTGCTGGGTAATCGGTTGCGGTCGGGGCGGGAAATTTTCGGCATGGCGACGCAAAGCATGGAGGATGTGCCGCTGGAGATGCGGGGGGCACGGCCACAAATGCCTGGCGCGGCAGAGACTGCCGCGGCTACAACGCCGGCGCCACGGGTGGAGGAGCGGCCGGACTTGACCCTTGCGCCGCCGGCTACGGTGCGGTCGGGTGGGGGGACGCAGGTGCCGCCGGGGGCGATGCCGGATGGTCCTGTGGCAGGATCTCGGGGAATGCCGGATGTACCAGAGCAAATTTTTGGGGAGCCCACGGAATCCGATGGAGCCATCCGCAGCTGGCGCTTGACGCCAGACTTAAATGTGTCGCTTGATACAAACAAGGGAACGTATTTCGTAGATGCCGGCGAGCGAGAGCTTGGACCCTATAGCACGGCGCAAGATGCAGCAGAAGGATTGCTTGAAGTTGGCGCAGAAGTGGCAGACGCCGCTCGGCCCGAGATAGAACGAGACGCAATGCGGGACAGTCTTTCGCGCGCAAAAACGCTGCGCGGTCAAGATGGAGTGGCGGGTGTAAGTTTTTCCAGAATCAAGGGCAGTAGCAAAAGCAACTCCATGTATATGGACGTTGTGATTGATTTCGAGCCAGCGCTTGGCAAGCGGCTTTACGATGCCGGTGTGCAGGACAAGCGTGACACCAGCAATTTTGCTTGGGACTTGGACGATGATGCTGGAGTTGTTGAGCAGGCATCAGTTTCGGTGAGAATAAGCGACCATGCCGACGTATCAGCCTTCTCTAAAAGCACGGCGGCAATTCAAGACTTTGTGACGCCAAATAAGCGCGGAGATTGGCTACAAGCGCCGGATCGCGTTTTGGCAGACATTGAAGGGCGCATTGGGGTATCGCTGCCTCGCCCTAAAATACAGAAGCCCGACGTTTCCGTCGGGCCTCTCGAAGCGGTGGCTTCACGCCTTGCGGCGGTTAGATCAAACCAAAGTCAAGCTACCACGCAGCCAAAAGATGTCAACAGGCAAACCCGCGGGCAGGCGATGCCGGATGCTCCGTATGCGGTGAGCTCGAGGGCGATGGAGCCGCCGGGGTCGGTGTCGAGTGATCCGTTGACGCCGCCGGCTACGGTGCGGTCGGGTGGGGGGGCGCAGGTGCCGCCGGGGGCGATTCCGGTGGGGATGGCGGCGCTCCAGACTCCGGATTGGGTGCTGGCTCGGGGGGAGACTTCGGCGGGGCGCCGGCTGATCAAGGGGGTGGAGAATTTCCGACCAGGACAACGCTGGGGGTTCCGGTCGATCGTGGACTTCGTCAATGAGGCGGTGCGCTTGGAGATGCGGCGGTCGACGACGCAGACGTCGCGGACGCATCCGGCGCACTATAAGCCGGCGAATCATGTGGCTTACACGCGGGAGACGCAGAGCCAGATCAATTTCCATGAGGCGGGGCATGGGTTGGAATATTTGCTGCGGGCACGGTTGCCGGATGTCTTCGTGCCGCACGCGGCGGAGCTGATCGCGCTGACGAATCGGCCGGGCAGCATGGCGAGTGATCCGCCGGCGTCGCTCTCGCCGGAGGGTCAGCGTAGCTACCGGAGGGGTGAGGGCGTGGCGGAGTGGACGCGGCTGCTGCTGACGGACCCGGCGACGGTGCAGAATCTGCAGGTGTCGGCGGCGATCTCGGCGGCGGCGGAGCGGTTTTATCCGGGCATGGCGAAGCTCTTGCGGGATGCGGCGCGGGCGGTGAATGCTTTCCAGGGGCAGGATGTGGCGACGCGGTGGGCGATGTTTAACGCGCCGCCGAATGTGCGGCCTTCGGCCAATGAGTTGATCGGGGCGATCATCCGCGGGGGCGAGGCGGCGGTGAATGCGATCGCTTCGGGGGCGCCGGTGTCGTCGCTGGATCGGAAGATCACGCGGGCGATCATCAAGCAGCGGAAGGAGACGGAGACGGCTTACAAGGCGGCGCTGACTAAGGCGCGGCTGGTGCGGTCGACGAATCTGACGCCGTTGATGTCGGCTTACAACATGATCCTCTCGATCGGGGCGGAGACGCAGCTGGCGATCAGTGGGACGGGGACGTCGAAGGGGTTGCGCATTGTGGAGAAGGATGGGAGTTTTCGCTACCTGACGGGCGAGTCCTGGACGGACTTGCGGAAGAAGGTGCCGGCGTCGAAGTTGGCGCAGTTTGACCAGGCGGCGTGGGCGCAGGAGTCGCTGAACCGGTGGGAGAATGGGGGCCTCGAATATCCGGGGATGCGGGAGGGGATCTTGCCGGAGGACTTGAAGGCGATCGTGGCGATGGCGGTGCAGGATATTCCAAATTTTACGCGGATGTATAAGGAGCAGTCGCGCTTCCATGACCTTATCCTGGAGGTGAAGGAGGCGGGCGGGCTGATCTCGGGGATGGACCGGGCGCGGATGCAGGGGGCGAGGCCTGGCTATTGGCCGCTGCCGCGGGTGATGACGGCGGGCCGCGGCGCGGCGGGCCGCGGGCGGGGCGATATGTCGGCGGGGGTCTATCGGGCGCGGGGCTCGGGGGAGGCGATCCGGAATATCGATGAGGTGACGGAGGAGCGGACGCGGGAGATGTTCGAGGCTTACTACTGGAATCGCTTCGGGTTGAAACTCTATGACAATATGGCGGCGGTGGCGAAGGACTTGTCGCTGCCGGCGGAGGCTCGGATCTTGGCGGGCTCGACGATGGTGAAGATGAAGATGCCGATGAAGGCGGCGGCGTCGGTCTCGAAGGAGGAGGCGCTGGGCTGGGTGATGAAGTCGATCGGGGATGCCTATGAGAAGGTGCTGGGCTTCCGGCCGGAGGTGAAGGCGGAGGACGTGAATCTCTCCTGGAGCTTCCGTGATGTGTGGCGGCCGGTGAAACCGACGGACGTGAATGTGGTGTCGCTGCTGCGGGATGGGGTGCGGGAGTATTACCAGCTGGGTGATCCGGCGATCTTCGGGCTCTTTGCTTCTCCGCAGACGGCGTCGAAGATGGGTAAGGCGGCGTCCTGGCTGGTGGGGCCGATGACGCAGAATTGGAAGCGGAACATCACGCAGGGTGCGGTCTTTGCGTTGAGGAATTTGTTCCGCGATACGTTCACGCAGACGTTGCTCAATCCGGACCCGATCGGCTGGGTGCCGGGCTGGGCGCATACGAAGGGCGTGGTCAATAAATTTACGAAGAAGTATCCGCAGGTGTTCTCGGAGGGTTTGCTGCTTTCGCGGGTGCAGCCGAGCGAGCAGGAGATGCTGGCCTCGATCAAGCACGGGGCGATCTGGCAGTGGTTGAGTGAGGGTTTCTATGTGAGCCAGGCGAAGGACCCGGTGATCAAGACGGTGGCGACGGTGCTGCAGCCGAGTAATTGGTTGTTTCCGATCTGGAAGACGGGGGATTTGATCAACCTGGTGACGGGTGGGCGGGCGATGGCGGCGTTCTTCGAGACGGCCGGCCGTGAGGGTGCGGCGGTGGCGGCGCTGCAGCGGGGGGCGACGGATGAGGAGGCGCTGGCGAAGTATTGGACGGCGAGCGGGCAGTTCAATGAGCACTCGGGGATTGCCGATGCGAAAATTGCCATGAGCATCCCGGGGTTCCTCAATCCGATGCTGCAGGGCGTGCGCAATGTGGCACAAAAACTTTCCGATCCGGACCCGGCGGTGCGGGGGACGGCGTGGACGCGGCTCTTGGTGATGATACCGGTGATGTTCGGCGGGGCGGCGATCGCTCGCTACCTCATGATGGATGAGGAGGAGAAGGAGCGGGAACGTCAACGGGTGGTGGATGATCGGCTGTCGTTCATGGATCTGGCGGGGTTCTCGGTGCCGTTTCCCTACGGGCCGGAGGGCGTGATGGGCTCGGTGGTTTATAATGCGACGATGGATGATCTCCTGGGGCGGCCGAAGGTGGACGCGGACCGGACGGCGGGCATGCTGCTGAAACGGATCGTGGACCCGGGGAGCGGGCTGCAGTTCTTCGGCCCGCAGCTGGCGACGATCATGGAGGCGAACATGAATTGGTCGACGTTTCGCCAGAAGCATATCGTGGCGCCGTGGATGGTGCAGCTGCCGGCGAGTGAGCAATACTACAGCACAACGCCGGAGTTTTACCGGAAGGTGGGGACGATGATGAATTACTCGCCAGCGAAGTTGCAATATATCGTGCAACAGGCGCTCTCGCGTCAGGCGGATGAGACGCTGCGCCTGGCGGAGTCGATCGACCGGGGCCGGCCGATGATGGAGATGGCGGATGTGCCGTTCGTGGGGCGGTTGTTTGTCCGCGATCCGATCGGTTTCGGCAGCCAGGCGGTGCGGTCGGTGACGGCGGTGGAGGACCGGCTGCGGCTGCTCGATGAGCGGCTGAAGGCGAAGGGTTGGAATATGCTGCGCGATCCGGAGTTTCCCGCGGAGGACCTGGGCAGTGATCAGCTGCGGCATCTGCAGGTGCAGCTGGCTTACATGGAGGATCTGCGCAAAGGGATGGGCGTGCTCTCGGGCATGCAGGGGGTGGCGAAGTATTATTCGCTAAAACGGGATTTCGCCAATGAGCGGAACATGCGGACGGTGCAGACTCGCTACGCGCAAAGTCTGCTCATCGGCAACCGCGGGCAGATCGCGGAGCTGGAGAAGGCGCTCGAGCTGCTCAAGCAAATCCCGCAGGGCTCGCCGGACCAGGTGGCCGCGGAGTATCTCAACCGGAGATTTTAGAGGGCGAAACGGGGCAGGGAAGTGGTCCGTAAAGTGGCCCAACAGGGAATCGGACAGAGAAAAAGGCCTGCTCCGTAGTCAGATGCTCTATCCAATTGAGCTATGGCCGCGTTTGTTCTTGTAAGTTCTCATAAAAGGGCCACTGCCCTCTGATGAGGTTTCTGATCTTACTTCGAAATTTGGCTTGCATGCTGTTCGGCTTTGTTCGATCTTGTTCGCATGGAAGTGGCACTGAAAGTGGCCCAAGTGGCCCAACAACAACGCAAGCATTCCGAGGTCTCCATTTACAAGGAGCCGGGCTCGGAGGTGTATTATTACAGGGCGCAGGTGCATGGCAGGCGGTTTAAGCGGTCGACGGGCAAAACTAATTACAAGGAGGCTCTCGTTCAAGCCAAAGTTATTGCCCGCGAATTACGTCACGATGGCCAGGCGCGGACGACGATGAAGCGCCCGGGGTATGCGTCGGTGGGGGATTTGCTGGCGGTGTGGTTGGAGCGGTCGCCGGCGCTGACGCGGGGCAATAATGCTTCGACGCTGCGGAAGTGGGTGCGGGCGGTCGCGGGTGCTGATGCGGACTCGGTGTCGATGACTCGGCTGACGGCGGAGGAGTTGGAGCGGTATCTCCGGGCGTGGCCGGGCTCGCCGGAGGGTCGGGCTTCGACCTGGCGGCAGATCCGGGCGGTGTTTGCCGATCAGCCGCGGCGTTGGTATGCGCAGGCGGGGCTTGTGTTGCCGGACTTGACGGAGCTGCGCTTGGTGCGGGCGGAGACGTCGGCGCGGGAGCTGCGGGTGCGGGGCTATAAGTTGATCGGGCGGGACCGCCTAATGGCGATGGATGCGGCGGCGGAGGTGCTGCGGCGCTCGAGCTCGGCGGAGGATCGGCGGATCTGGGCGGTGTATGCTCTGATGCGCTGGTGTGGGCTGCGGAATTCGGAGGTGGCGGGTCTGCGCTGGGAGTGGCTGAAGCGGGGGCAGCGGTCGTTTCTCTGGTCGTTTGAGCGGCGGGTGCTGCCGGATAATTCGTGGTATTTCCCGAAGGGAACGGCGCGTGATGTGCCGGTGCGGTGGCGGATCTTGGGGCAGTTGCGGCGGGCGCTGCAGTCGCGGGAGGGTTATGTCATTCCTCGTTCGTCGATGACGGATGCGGTGACGTTGACGGAGCGGTCGATCAATGGGTTCGTGCGTAAGTTTGTGCCGGAGCGGACGAAGGGGGCTTATGAGTTGCGTAAACAGTTCGGGGCGGAGTATTGCCAGCGGTTCGGACTGCCGGCGACGGCGGTGGTGATGGGGCATGGGGATTTTAAGACGACGTGGAATTATTACCATGATTTGCTGGAGGAGGCGGCGCCGTTATGAGGCTGATCGTGCTACTCGTTATGGCGGCGGCGGCCGCGGGGTGTGCTTCGAGGCCGGAGCCGGAGGCATCCTTTCCGCCGGTGGAGCATTTCCAGGAGGTGATGGTGCAGACGATTCCTCGGGGGTGCTGGGTGGACCATAATTCGGGCTATGTGGGGGTGGCGCCGATCGCGGTGCGGGTGCGGTCGTCGGCGCGGGGGTATCCTTTGGGGGTCAATGCGATTACGGTGACGCACTCGAGCGGGGCCTGGGAGCGGAAAATGGTGCGCTATGGGGAGCCGGTGCCGGAGCGGATGCTTTTTGATTTGCGTGGCTTGTCAGGCGTGGGCCCGGCGCTGTCGTGGCGGTGAGCTTGCGAGACGCTCACGAAAAACCCCGCCGCGCTCAACCAGGAGCAGGGCGGGGTTGGCTGCGACGTATTGGTGGCCTGTTAGTTGTCGTCCTCGGCCAGACGCTCCAAAATCTCCGCGCGCACTTCGCGGTATTGACCGACGCGAGGAATGTATTTCAGCGTGTCGAGCCGATAGACAGCCTCCTCCTGCCAGACGACACCGCGGCGAGCGGGAACCAGACTGCTCTCGACGTGAAACCCGCGAGTGGTGGAGTAGCGCACGCAGGGATCGTGCACCCCGCTTTTGAAATGCGCCTCGGCGCAGGCTGCGGCGAATGCAGCGCGGCCTCCTGTCAGAGCAGCTGGTCTGCCTCCTCTGAGCCCGTTCTGACGGGCGGCCCGCGCTTTGGATTCGCTGGTGATGCTGCCGAGCGTTGCGGCAGCCTGACGTGTTGTGTTTGTGGTGGTCATAACGCCATCACAATAACCAATCGTTGGGTTATGTCAATAAAAAAAATGCATTGTTTGAAAATATTTTTACGCACCTGAGGCGGTGGATGGATGGTATAAATGAAGTCGTGTTCAAGCTCTCAACGTAACGCGGTGGTGTGTTGGCCAGGACGTTAACTGGCGCCGCCGGAACAGGTCCGCACAAGACTACTTGCAACGCCGGTTCTGACCACCGCGGACGGCCATTCCCCGCCGATAGACAACTTTCCGGGGGAAGTTAGTGAGGTGCGTTTCTCTGCGTTACGTTGGCCGACGCCTCCGCGCAAACGTGTCGAGCGTGTAGTGATCGGTTCCGATTGCTCAATCCCGCGGACTTAACTGGTGGGGCCGCGCCCTCAGGCGCGCAGTTGCAGCATGGTGGTGTGTTGGCCAGGA